>Ga0209972_10000103_pt1 | contig 78498 bp, 55 predicted proteins | sample NOAtaG_7_FD_187302 | JGI IMG/M metagenome (GOLD analysis project Ga0209972, IMG submission 187302) | Freshwater lake microbial communities from Lake Erie, under a cyanobacterial bloom - NOAA_Erie_Diel1S_2200h metaG (SPAdes) (version 2) | ecosystem: Environmental > Aquatic > Freshwater > Lake ... | reverse complement strand
TCCGCGACCGATCGCGGAGGCGGAGCAGCCGGTGGATGGTCAGTTTATCGGACGCGAGGCTTTAGGGGCAGACGGCCAGTGGTGGGGACAACTGGTGCATGCCGGACGACTGACGGAGCCTGCCGATACGGTCTTTGTCAGGGTCTATGCTGATGAGAAGTTGTATGCCGAAGAGACGGCGCAGCCGGATGTTGAGGGCCGGTATCGACTTACCGCGAGGTTGAAGCCCGGGCTGATACGGTATCGCAGCGAGTTTGGCAGCCGCCGGGGCGGTGTTGAGAATGTACTGCAACGGGCTGCCAACCTGGTTTGTGGTGATGTTTTTCTAATTATTGGTCAATCGAACGCAGTTGCCACGGATTTTGGCAAAGAGAATCCGCTAAAACCAAATGAGTGGGTACGGACATACGGTGCAACGGCGGGCGATCCGAACGGTACACGTTTGAAATTGTGGGCTCCGGCCGAGGCTCGCAGCCCGGGCGGTCGCTCTGAAATCGGATACTGGGGTATGGAGCTGGGCCGTCGGCTGGTTGAGAGTGAAGGCATGCCGATCTGCATCATTAACGGGGCAGTGGGGGGAACGCGAATTGATCAGCATCAGCGCAATGAATCAGACCCGACGGATGTGGGGACGATCTACGGGCGGATGCTGTGGCGCGTGCAGCAGGCCGGGCTGACGCATGCCGTGCGGGCCGTCATCTGGCACCAGGGTGAGAACGATCAGGGGGCCGACGGGCCGACGGGTGGATTTGGATATGAGACTTATCGCCGGTTCTTTGTGACTCTGGCGGCAGCCTGGAAGCGTGATTATCCGAATGTGCAGCAGTATTATGCTTTCCAGATCTGGCCGAAGTCGTGCGCAATGGGGGTTGATGGTTCGGACAATCGGCTGCGTGAAGTTCAGCGGACGCTGCCGCGGTTGTTTTCGAATCTCAGTGTGATTGCGACACTGGGCGTGAAGCCTCCGGGCGGCTGCCATTTCCCGGCGGAAGGATATGCGAAGTTCGCGGAGTATCTGCAGCCGATGATGCAGCATCACCTGTACGGGAAGCCGCGGACGCAGTTTGATTCGCCGAATCTGCAGCGCGCATGGTTTACGGATGCAAATCGCAATGAGGTGGTACTGGAGTTTGATCAGCCAATGCGCTGGGATGCCGAGCTGATCAGCCAATTCTATCTGAATGGAAAAAATGAACAGGTGCTGTCGGGGGCTGTGAATACGGCAGCTGAAGGACGGCAGGTGAGACTGAAACTGACGCCAGGTACGCAGGCGGATCGGATCACTTATCTGGATAGTGCCCGTTGGAATCCGGAAAACCTGCTGTATGGTCAGAACGGCCTCGCGGCGCTCACGTTCTGTGACGTGCCGATTGAATTGCCGTGAAATGCCAGGGGAGATAACTCTGGCCTGCCGTCGGCGAGCATCGTGTTGACAGCGAATCCGGGTGACTTCAGACACTCAGCAGATGGGCTCTGAGTACCAGCTTGACTGCGTGCCGCAACTCGCATCCTGGCGATCGTCCTCGACTGCAGCAGGATCGCCACGCGGAGTAACGGCAGAGGTGCAGGCAGAGGTGCAGGTGGCAGCTAAAGTGTGGTTGCCCGTCCTGAGTGCGGTGTTTCTGTGCGATCAACTGTGCTGTTCCACGATGATGCAGATTCCACGCTCGGGAAACAGCACCCACACAAAATGTACGCTTGTTCATTCGCGTGTTCATTCGCGTGTTTACTACGAGGGTAATTACCTGCCCTGTTGTATCAGTTCTGCCCGGAAATTCGTTGAAAACAGCGCGAGTACGTGGAAAAAGGGAATTTTCTTTTTTTTATGGCGGGCGGATCTCGCATTTCATATTGCGAAGTCTTATTTGAGGGCTCCTCCGCAGACGACGCAGATCACCGTGCCACCCAATGAGTAATAGTACTCCCTGTTTCTCTTCGCACTAGTGAGACTGCCACCTGATGTTCTCCTGCCTGGCGAGGCCAGGCGTCGCTGCGATCCACCCACTGAAGGTTTTCAATAATGCCTGCAACCGAATCTTCCACAGTGTCCCTGCGTGGCTGGCTGTCTTCGTTCCGATCGCGATCAGCAAGGACGCGCAGGGGCTGGCGCAGCCGCAATGTTATGGCGACGGGCGAAACGCTTGAGGATCGCCGGCTTTTGGCGGCCCAGCTTGTGGACGGTGGTCTGCAGATGGAGGTTGTTACGGCCTACAACCTTGTCGTTGACTCCAACGTCGAATCTCCATCGACCTACGGACCGCGGTCAGCGTTCCTGGGCGTAACGATCTCGAACACAGGCAGCAGTGTCCTGTCCGATGTCGTGGTCAATATTGGAAATCTGACCAACGTTACGACAGGTGCCGGCACTCCGGGGGTCTATCCGGTGACCACGATACCGGCTTCTGATCCGCTTCGTGATTACAGCGGAGCGTTCTCGTTCACGCACGAAGGGGGCGTCACGGATGCGACTCGACTGATTCCCTCGCTGTCTCCGGGGCAGACGACGACGCAGTACTTCCTTGTTTCCTACCCGGTGACTGACGCCAGCAATAACAGCGTGGTCGGGTCTGCTCCGGTCACGGCTGATGACCTTGAGCTTTTCTATGACGTCTGGATTTCTGCGCAGGATCCTGCGGATGCAGTTGACGGAACTCGGCGGGTATTCGATGAACGAAAGATGACCGGCCGCAATGAAATCAGTGCGATGGCCAACAAGATCTGGCCAAACAGCAACGGCAAGGTACCGGATGAGTATCTGGACGCATTTGAGACCAGCCTTGGCTGGCGTCCCTCCTCGACGGTGACTCGAATCCCCGGGGCGGAGGTGTCGGAAGGTGTCTGGTACGATCTTGGAAACGTTGGGTTCGGGTTTGATAATGACGGCAACTTCGTGCCTGACAGAAATGCGTGGCTGCAACCAGTCGGTGATCCGGATCTGTTCGACGCGTCGGCCGGAAGACTGGTGAAGTGCTATGGTTTGCTGATCATCAAATTAAATGACGGCACTGAGCAATTACAGCCGTTTGAAGATCAGATGTATTTTGAGAACATCAATCCGAACAACACCGGTGCCGTCGGTTTGGTGTGGTACGAGTATTTGCCCCTCGAATATGGCTCAACCCTGACGGTATCACCGTATCAGGAAGTTGCCTCTGGTTATGACAATGAGAAATTTAACGGCGACTACGGGACCTCGATTCCAGCCATCAGGTTTGATGCACCACCGAACGATCTGGCCTTTGACAAAACGGGGCCCGTAAGTGTCAGCGGCGGCCAGGCAGCATTTAATCTGGTGCTCAGCAATTCAAGCCTCGTAACGCCGTTTGGCTGGCCGGATCAGGGGTTGCCTGCGGTGATCGAGGACAGCATTCCGAACAATACCACCTATAAAGCCGGCTCAGCGGTGGTTGTCGACGTACCTGCTGGTGCCACGGCCACAATTTATTATTCCACTGATAACCGACTGACGTGGACCAAAACGGAGCCGGCATGGACGGACACCAACGGAAACTCAATTCAGGATCCGGGCGAGGGGACGGTAACGGATGTTCGCTGGGTACTGAGCAAATCGCTGTTGAATGACACCTTTGAGGTGTCATTCGGTGTGCTGGTCCCGGCAAGCTATGCGACCACCAGTGGGCCGGTCATCGTGAATACGGGCTCCACCGGTCTCCTGAACGGGTCGGCCGTCCTGACGGATTCCCACACTGTGCTGGTCTCCGGCAGTCTGTCATTGGGGGATACGGTATTCCGCGACGACGGGGCGGGAAGTGGCGGGACAGCGGGCGACGGTGTGCAGAACGGCACGGAGACCGGTCTTGCCAATATCACGCTGACACTCTATTACGATGCCGATGCGGATGGGGTGATTGACGCCGGGGATATCCTTTGGGGGACAACCACATCAAACGCCAGCGGGGCTTACAGCTTTTCCGGGTTGCCTGCAGCTTCCTACATCGTCAAAGCTGACTCGAACGATGCCGATATTCCTGCCGGCTGGAACCTTTCTACCGACCCGCAGCAGTCCATCACGCTGTCTGCGACGAATGTCCTGACGGCGGATTTTGGCTTTTCGCCGTCCGTGGATGTCACGAAGAAACTTCAGGGACAGAGCCCGGTGTCTGAGGGCGCGCTGATTACTTACTCTCTGGAAGTCGCAAACCTGCTGAAGGGCGACGGATATGCTGCTTCGCAGCCGCAGCAGCACTCACTGTGGCTGGGAACGACATCGGGGACATTTTCAAACACCGGCAATGCCGCCGGGGATGGAACCGGTACATTTGCCTCCACATCGACGGACCAGGCGAACCTCCGCGGCACCACTCCGTCCGTGCCCGCCGCTTCCCAGCAGACAACTCCGATCACACATGTTGAGGCCGTGATTCGCCTCTATACCTCGCCCGCATTCCGTGCCGGTGATTCCCTGACAGTCGAAGTCACTAGAAACGGTGTGCTGGCTGGCACCTACACGGTGGCAAGGGCTGTTTCCGGCTTCAGCTCGGCGGGGAACGTCGGTGATGTCACGGTCAATCTCACAGGTCTCGGGGGCTGGACCTGGCAGAATCTGACCAGCGCGACCACCGGCATCAATGTGATCTTCAATAAGGACAGTGGATCGAATGCGCCCACAGTGTTTATCGACCGGATGGGATTTCGTGTCACAACCATTGCTGAGCAGAATCGGGATGGATACGTGTACTGGTCGGACCAAAGTACCACACTGAAGACCGGACCCTCTGCCGGTGGTGAGATCCAGTTGCTGATGCCTTCACTGTCTGCAGCCGTCACGGATATCGCCAATGACTACGTCAATGGCTTCGTTTATCTGGGGGCAGGTTCGACCATCTACAAAGTTGATGGGAACGGACTGACCTCTGCCAGCTTCACTGCCGGTGGCTCTGTCACCGGCATGGATGTGGATGCGGTTGGTGGCTGGCTGTACTGGACCGAAGGTGGAAATCAGATACGCAGGTCGTCCCTGAATTTCACAGGAGCCTCATCATCTCTGGTGGCGGGAGTCAGCAACGTGACGGCGCTGACGATAGATCCGCTGGGAGGACGCTTGTACTGGAGCGAATCCGGTAACCAGACTGTAATTATCAGGAGCGTTCGGCTGGTCGACCTGGGCAGTGCCTCACCGGCGGTGACAACGGTCCTCGATCGAAAAGTGAATTCCAGCGGAAACAGCAACATTGAGGATCTTGAAGTCGATTACGCAGGCGGAAAACTGTATTTCACGGACAACAGTACCGGGCCGGATTATATTGGCGTCGTCGACCTGAATGGCGGAAATGCGAAGAAGCTGATTGATCTGTCTGCGTCCAATCCCGCTCCGCTGGGCCTCGCGGTTGACAGTGTTCGCGGCCTGCTGTTCTGGGGCGACAACACCGGTGTAAATCGGGCGACGCTTACGGGCACCGGGTCGACGCTGATTTATTCCCGGCAGACGACGGTGAGGGACGTCGAAGTGCCCAATTTCGCAGAGCAGTATTTCGGCAGCTTCGATATCAATAAAACGCTCGAACTGGTTCCGCTGACCGATGACTACGACCCGGCCGAACTCAGCTATGTCTCGTCCAGCATTGCCCCCGCCAGCGTTGACACGACGACGGGACTGATTACATGGTCGAATGTTGGTCCGATTAACCCCGGGGCTTCGCGGACTATTTTTGTGACGTTTCGTGTCCTTGAGCCGGCGGGCAACAGCACCGACAGCAGTGTCATCAACACGGCCAGCGTGGCGGGCGCACAACTTGCCAGTGGACTGAGTGCGAATGATGACAGCAGCAGCAGCACAATCAGCGTACTGCCAACAGGATCGGTCGGCAACTTTGTCTGGCGTGATACCGATGGTGCGGGAGATCAGGATGCCGGTGAACCGGGCCTTGAGGGCATCACGGTGGAACTGTACCAGGATCTGGACGCGGACGGGACCCTCGACGCAGGGGAACCGCGGATCGATACGCAGGTGACGGACAGTTCCGGGGCCTACTTGTTCCGCGGGCTGGCTCCGGAAGACGGCACGTGGCGGTATCTTGTCAGGGTCAACACCGCAGGGCTGTTCGGCGTCACCAACACATTTGATGCCAGCAGTCCACTCAACAGCACCAGTGCTGTTACGATGACGAACCCCGCGGGAGCTGGTGGTCCGACAGACGACCTGCTGCAGGACTTCGGTTATTCGTTCACCAACAATACTCGGGTGTACGGTACGGTTTGGCAGGATTACGATCGTGACGGCACCCGTGACAGCGGTGTTGATCCCGGTATCTCAGGCGTAACGGTATCTCTGTTCAACGCCAGCAATGTCGCCGTGGCGACGACTACCACCGCCGCAGATGGCACATGGAATTTTTACGGTATTGCTCCGGGTTCCTACACCGCGCGAGTCACCACTGCGACTCTGCCGTCCACTGGCACGTGGACGCAGACATCCGATCCCGATGCGACAAACGACAGTCTCACTCCGACCGGGGGAACCTTCACACTGGCTGCCGGTGGCGTCATGGGAGCCTACAACTTCGGTTACGGACTGACGGGAACGTCGTCCATTGGTGATACAGTGTTTATGGACTGGGATGGGGACAATGTCCTTGACGCAGGCGACGGCGACGTTGGGATTCCCTCAGTGACTGTCCAGCTGTATCTCGATCTCAACAGCAATGGAGTACTGGATCTTGGCAGTGATCCGCTGGTGTCGTCGACGGTAACGGACTCCAGTGGCGGCTATTTGTTCAGCACTCTTCCCGCCGCAACGTGGTTTGTGGTTGTCGATGAATCGGATCCGGACTTTCCCCCGAATGTGACTGAATCAACCGACAATCCCGCAAAAGCGACACTGTACTCCAGTGTCAGCCTGTTGACCGTGGATTTTGGATATCAGCCATTTGGTGACGGGATGATTTCCGGCAGCGTGTGGGATGATGATGATTTCAGCGAGACGAAGGAGTCGAATGAGGGGGGATTCCCGGCAGTTTCTGTGGAGTTGTGGTGGGACCGGTTCGGAACGGGCAACTTTGTGCTCTACAAGACTCTGGCAACTGATTCTTCCGGCAGTTATGCCTGGACCGGTCTGCCCTACGGTGACTATCAGGTTCGGGTTGTCAGCAGTGATACCGATATTCCGGCGGGCCACGTGGCGACGACGGTGACGGAACGTTCAGTCAGCCTGACGCCCGTCAGTCCGTCTGATACCGCGGATTTCGGCTTCGCCGGGCTGCCGACACTTGGCGACACGGTTTATTACGATGCCAATCGCAATGGCACGCAGGACGCCTTTGAGGCGGGGATCTCCGGTGTTGTTGTTCGATTGTTTACTGATACCAATGCAGACGGCCAGCCAGACGGAGCAGCACTGCAGACCGCCACGACGGATGCGCAAGGGCATTTCATGTTCACTCAGGTGAACCACACCCATGCCGGCATGTATTATGTCGTGGTTGTCGACACTTCGACACTGCCGGCAGCACTCCTGAACTCCGGTGACCCGGATCGCGATGGTGTGGCGTGGACGGGGACCGCAGACGCGTTTCCCAGCGCTGACAACAGCGACTCCTTCATCAGCGTGCAAAGCAGCTCCTACCAGGGCGCAGACTTCGGCTACGTCCCCCGGGGAGTCGTGGGCGATTTTGTCTGGCTTGATCTGGATGCTGACGGCGTGCAGGATGCCGGTGAACAGGGGATCGCGGGGGTCACTGTCACAGCCTTCCGAGCAGCCTCATCCACAACTGTGACTACGCAAACAGATCAGGATGGAAGGTACAGTTTCGCCAATCTGGCTGATGGTGTGTGGACCATTTCGATCTCCGGGTCCCCGTTAACCGGCAAGCAGGGCAGTTACGATGCGGATGGTGGCGACCTCTCATCAACCACCGTCACAATTACCTCGGGAGCGATCTCCAGCCCATCGATTGGATCACTCGATGTTGACTTTGGAGTCAGGCTGGGTGGTGCCTTCAGTCTGAGCGGTACGGTGGCTACCAATGACGCTCGCAGTCCCGGCACGGCTGATGACGTGGATAATTTTGCAGACGACGGTCTTGACCGGGATGCTGGTGCGAACGACGAGACGGAACTGTCCCGTCAGGTGCTGTATCTGTACCAGATCGTCAGCGGCAGCCCCGTTTACCTCGGTTCCACACAGACGGACGATGACGGAAACTATGTGTTCAGCGGACTGGGAACGGGTGATTACCGTGTGGTGCTTTCGACTGCCAGTGTCGAACTGCAGAACAGCTCGCTGACGACCACTGCGGCAACATCGCCGGCATCGGCGGTCGACAGTTTCGGGAAAGACACGAACAGTGACGGCAGTATCGACGTACTGACATCCGTTGCCCAGACGGTGTCGATTGCCGGGGCCAGTGTCGCTGATGTCGATTTCACCTTCGTTTCGGATGTGGAGTATGATTATGGCGATCTTCCGGACAGCTACTCGTCAACTCGCCTGAATCACGATGGTGCACGACACGTAATCCCAGCGGGCGGTTCCTCGATTTGGCTGGGGACTGCACCTGACGCTGATGTGAATGGAGCCTCAGGAGCGTTCGCTGATGGCGACGATATTCTGGGAGCTGATGACGACGATGGAGTTTCGGTCGCAAACATCGGTGGCTGGACAAACGGTACCGGTGGCGGCAGTCTCCAGGTGACGGTTCCTTCCGGACAGACAGGCTATCTTGTCGGCTGGATTGACTTTAACCATGATGATTCGCTCATCGATGTGGGCGAATTCATTATCAGCCGCTGGATCACCGGGACCGGCTCAGCTCAGACCATTAATTTTGACATCCCGGCGGGCACGATTGGTACGACATCCGAATCCTGGCTGTCCCGTTTCCGAATCTTCACGGAGCAGCCGGCATTCCCGCTGTTTTCCTACGAGGGGGCTGCGGTCGACGGGGAGGTGGAGGACCATTTGTTCAGCCGTCCTGTCGGAGCATCGATTGGTGACCGCGTTTGGGTTGACAGTGATGGCGATGGGATCCAGGACACTGGCGAGCGCGGGCTGCCTGGACTGCTGGTCACATTGCGGGATGCGAGTGGCAACAGGATCACCGATCAACTGACCAGCAACGGCGCCCAGGATGTCGATGGCGACGGCGTCGTGGATGCCATGGGGTACTATCGTTTCACGGGACTGACGGCGACAACGGATTACCGGGTGACGATTGCGGTTCCGACAGGATATACACTGAGTTTCGATGAAGACAGCGGCACATCGTCGCCGGACGGCGTCGTCTCCGTGACGGATCTTGAGGTGACTCCGCAGCGTTCGACTGCGGATTTTGGACTGCAGCCATTGTCCGCGAAAATCAGCGGGATCGTCTTCAATGATACGAACTCAGCGACCGCCGGGGCCTTTGATGCAGAAGATTCCCGTCTTGCAGGAGTCGTTGTTGAGTTGTGGCTGGACCCGAATAACGATGGCGATTTGAGTGATGGCCTGCAGGTCGGGGAAACGACTACCAGTTCCTCCGGGGCGTATGAGTTCAGTGGTGTCCCGTCCGGTCGTTACGTGGTGATTGAGCGCGATCCGGCGACATACACAAGCGTTTTGGATACGGACTCACTGAATGACAATCGTATTGCAGTAAGCCTCACAGGTGTTGATTCCACCGGAAACAATTTCCTCGATGTCACAACAGTGATTGCCTATGACGTCGCTGTCACGAAAAGCAACGGCAGCTCATCGGTGGTCGCGGGTGGAACCACAACGTGGAGCATCGTCGTAACGAACAATGGTCCGATAACGGCAACCGGAGTCGTAGTCAGTGATGTGCAGCCGTCGTGGATTTCCTCATGGTCGTGGTCGGGTAACAGCCTGACAGGGCAGACCGGAAACCTGTCAGACACAATTTCCAGGTTGCTGCCTGGCGCAAGCGTGACGTACACCGTGGTGGCAAATGTGAAATCCGACGCAACGGGTGCAAGCCTGACGAATACCGCCACAGTCACTGCTGCTGGTGATACCAATTCCACGAATAACAGCGCCAGTGACACAGACAGTGCCACTGTGCAGTACGACGTGTCAGTGACGAAGACGAACGGAACGACGACAGTTGTTCCCGGTGCGACCACGACTTACACGATTACGGTGTCCAACGCCGGCCCCAGCACTGCCACCAGCGTGTCAGTCAGTGATAACCGGCCCTCGTGGATTACATCATGGACATGGTCCGGAAACGGACTGACTGGGCAGACCGGAAATTTGTCCAACACCATCAGCAGCCTGGCGCCCGGATCCAGTGTTGTCTACACCGTGGTGGCGACCGTGAGTGCGACAGCCACTGGAGGCGGACTTGCGAATACGGCAACAGTCAGCGGTGCCGGCGACACTGACGCTTCAAATGACACGTCAACTGATACAGATTCCGCGGATCCGCAGTGCGATGTCTCTGTGACGAAATCTAACGGCGGTTCCACCGTAGTTCCCGGAAGTACCACGACATACACGATCGTGGTTTCAAATTCCGGTCCCAACGCAGCAAACTCCGTCACCGTCTCAGACAATATCCCGTCGTGGATCTCATCATGGACATGGTCGGGTAATGGCCTGACAGGGCAAACCGGAAATCTGACCGACACCATCAGCAGCCTCGCAAGTGGCGCCAGTGTGACATACACAGTGGTGGCGAACGTCAGGCCGAATGCGACCGGCAGCAGTCTCACGAATACTGTAGCGGTATCTGCCTCGGGCGATACGAATGCAGCCAATGACAGTGCCAGCGATACCGACAGTGCCGATGTGCAGTACGATGTGTCAGTGACGAAGACGAACGGAACGACGACAGTTGTTCCCGGTGCGACGACGACTTACACCATCACTGTGTCCAACGCCGGCCCCAGCACTGCCACCAGCGTATCAGTCAGCGACAGCATACCGTCGTGGATCGCATCATGGACGTGGTCCGGAAACGGACTGACGGGGCAAACCGGCAACGTGGCCGACACCATCAGCAGCCTGGCTCCTGGTTCCAGCATGGTCTACACCGTGGTGGCCACAGTAAAACCGGATGCGACCGGTGCCAGCCTGACGAACACAGCGACAGTATCTGCAACCGCTGACACGAACTCTGCGAACGACAGCGCCAGTGACACGGACAGTGCGAATGTGCAGTACGACGTGTCAGTCACGAAGACGAACGGAACGACGACAGTTGTTCCCGGTGCGACCACGACTTACACGATTACGGTGTCCAACGCCGGTCCCAGCACTGCCACCAGCGTGTCAGTCAGCGACACCATGCCGTCGTGGATCGCGTCGTGGACATGGTCCGGAAACGGACTGACAGGCCAGACCGGAAATTTGTCCAACACCATCAGCAGCCTGGCGCCTGGTTCCAGCATGGTCTACACCGTGGTGGCCACGGTAAAACCGGATGCGACCGGTGCCAGCCTGACGAACACAGCGACAGTATCTGCAACCGCTGACACGAACTCTGCGAACGACAGCGCCAGTGACACGGACAGTGCGAATGTGCAGTACGACGTGTCAGTCACGAAGACGAACGGAACGACGACAGTTGTTCCCGGTGCGACAACGACTTACACCATCACTGTGTCCAACGCCGGCCCCAGCACTGCCACCAGCGTGTCAGTCAGCGACAGCATGCCGTCGTGGATCGCGTCGTGGACGTGGTCAGGAAACGGACTGACAGGCCAGACTGGCAACGTGTCCAACACCATCAGCAGCCTGGCTCCTGGTTCCAGCATGGTCTACACCGTGGTGGCCACAGTAAAACCGGATGCAACCGGTGCGAGCCTGACGAACACCGCAACTGTGTCCGCGGCCGCTGACACGAACTCTGCAAACGACAGCGCCAGTGACACGGACAGTGCCGATGTGCAGTACGACGTGTCAGTCACAAAAACGAACGGCTCGACGACAGTGGTCCCGGGAGGATCGACCACATACACGATCACGGTGTCCAACGCTGGCCCGAGTACTGCCACCGGAGTATCAGTCAGCGATAACATGCCATCATGGATTTTATCGTGGACGTGGTCCGGCAATGGTCAGACGGGCCAAACCGGGAATCTTGCAGATTCCATCAGCACCCTGGCACCGGGCAGCAGCATGGTCTACACGGTTGTTGCCAGTGTGCGTTCAACCGCCACGGGCAGCAGCCTCACGAATACGGCGACAATTTCAGGTGCCGACGACACCAATTCCGCCAATGACTCCTCCAGCGACACCGATTCAGCAGCGATGTCTCCGGTCGCTGTGAACGACACGCGTGTCGCACTTGCCCCTGGCAGCTATTCTCTGCAGATTACGGCAAATGATACGGATCCAGCCAACAGTCTCGATCCGTCCACGGTGGATTTGAATCAGGCAGTGGCCGGATTGCAGAAGACTCTGGTCGTACCGGGTGAAGGTACCTGGACCGCCCTGAATGACGGGTCGCTTCGTTTTGATCCAGCATCAGGTTTCACACTGGATCCGACGCCGATCACATATACCGTCCGGAATACAGCCCTGCTGGAATCAAATGTGGCGACTGTCACCCTTGATTATCGCCCCGTTGCCAGCCCGGACAACTCGGCCAATAATCCTGCTGGCACGACAGTCACGCTCAATGTCCTGACCAATGACACCGGTGGCGACACACAGTTCAACCTCAGCACCCTGAAGATTCTTGGAACGAACAATCCCGGAGATTCCCTGGTGGTCCCTGGTCAGGGCACGTGGTCCGTTTCGTTGCTTAACGGAACAATCACTTTCACCCCGGCAGCCGGTTTCGGTGGCGACCCGTCACCGATTCGTTACAACATTCAGGATGTGGACGGCAACAATTCAAACTATGCCGTTGTGACTATTGATTATATTGATGCCTGCGTGGGATTCCCGCTGACGCTGATCATTGATGACAGTGGCACGCCTGGATATGACATTATTGTTGTCGATAACATGCCCATCGGGACTCCCACAGCGTTTGGAAATTCCACGCATGCTGATCTGAACAACCAGACGCTGGGGAATCTCGGCTTCCTTGGGGCAACGCTGAATTTCAACTACGTCACCGTGACGGCCTTAAGCAAGCCCTATCTGACGGGGCTGACTGCTCCCGACATGAGCATCACGGCCTCTGTAAGAAGCACAGGGAATGGCGGAACAATTAACATCTACGCGACGGACGGCTGTTTCGCAATCACGCCGGGTGCCAACTATACGCTGGTCACGCCGCTTGGGGGAACGACCGTAGGAAGCGTGTCATTCTCGGAAGCTGTGGACCCACTGAACACCTTCCTCAGCACAGGCACAGGGAATGTACGTAACGAACTCGGACCGTTCACGTCACGTTCGTTCTCTGGTACGTTGTCGAAGCCATTCAGTTTCTCCGCGACTGATGTTTCGCTCACCAAAACACTGACTGTGACGCATCGTTCAGGTCGAAATCTGTCTACCAGCTTCAGGGCTGGCGGTAAGCTTCTCGCGGGGACTGTCGATGGCGACGTCAACAGTTACTTTGAGCTGCTTGATGAGGCATTCGTGCCCGTCCGCAGAGTTTCGGGGATCAGGCTGGCTCTGCTCGACGACATCATGTCTCTGACGGACCCAGCAGGGCTCGCGCCAGCTTCGTCGGGATCCGGTAACAACTTTACCGGTGTTCGGCAGGAACTGTCCGACACCGTTGTGAAGACCGTACCACGCGAAACGGCAGAGAATCGTGATTCGTACGCCGGACGGTTGCAGGAAGCGGGAGTCCTGATACGCGACACTGCTGAGAAACAGGACTCACCGCTGCGAAAGCTGCTCAGGAAAATCCTGCAGCCATTGACGCGGTTTACTGAAGAGGATGTGCCATCGGTAAAGCCGGAACAGCACTCCCGTGGGGAACAGGCACCCGTGGAAAGTCCACCTTCGGTGCCTCAGAGTCCGGCAGAGGAATCGGCCCCGGGTGACTCCGCCGGAGTGGCATCGGGAGCCGACCAACCCCAACATGTCCATGCAATCACAGATCTGGAAGAGATTGCGCGGGCCGTGGCGGTGGCCGTTGTTGAATCAGTGGCTAAAGACTCGGTGCCGACTGAGTGATACCCGACGCTCCTGCGGGAACGCTTGCCTGTTCGGGCAGGGTGTGGGAACTTTGCTGTCCCATGCACCCTGCCCGACTTTTAAGTCGCAGGCTGTGGACCCATTCTGACGAAGAAAAGTCGCTGCCCGGTTCAGCCTCAGATCGCGAGTTTCTGCGTCATTTCCAGAGATTCAAAGGTTCTGCTCTGGTTGAGCGAACACGGTGACGGGCTTATCATGGGATGGCCAGCCTTTGGCGTCGCTTGCACAGGGGACTGAATTCAGCGGATCTGGAATGATGCTGGTGTCAGACATACCGTCACGCCACGGACAAATCAATGAGCCGGCGACTGACGTACACATTCACCCCCGGATTGAACATTGTTCCATCTGGTGCGACCATGGTCACAGCGGGGCTGTCCATGACACGCAGGAGCCCTGGCGGTCTGAGTCTGCTCCTCTTTTCCTGCCCCGGTGTATTCTCCACCTGGCAGTTCTGGATACCGGAAGGCGTCGATTGCTGTGCGTTGTCCGGGGTGGCTCGAAGGCATCTCCGGATGGGAACAACGCACTTAAGACCCGCAATTCCAGCAGTTTGACCGCGCTCAGGCGTGAGCCTGGCATTCTGCTGCCCCGCCCTTGTGTCCTTCGAAGAATTCAGCTGAACTGAATTCCATCGCCATGCCCCCCTGAATTTCATTCGCCACGGGTTTGGCTGGCCGCGAACGCCCAGTGACACCGTACGACACAACAGCAGTCCAAACGGCGGGCCGCTTCATCCATGCACGGTGAATTCGAGTTGAGTCAGCGTCACAGGCTTGCGTCCTCGGCTGACGGCGACACCAGCGGACCCCGTTTTGCAGTCTCCTGACGCCTGCAGCCCGCTCTGAAGTTTGAACGCTGGTACAAGCGACGCAACTCAAGTACCACAACGTTCGGCCACGCACATCGAGCTCGGGTATTCGCGATCCCGACTGAAGGCCCGCCGAGGGTTGACCTCAAAACCGATGACACTGCTGGTTGTAGAACCGGCGTTCCCAGTAGACGGCCTTCACCGGCAGATGGGTGTAGCAGGTTGTCAAAACCCAGTCTGGAGGCGAGCGGTGGGTGCCAAATAATTCGCCAGAAACGTCCGACGCAACAGCAGGCGGTCTCGCTGCAGACGCTCTTAAAACGCAACCAGCAGCCTGATCGGGCGTGGCTGTGCCGAAAAGACTTGCGGAATGCGGAAATACACGTCATTCGAGTCGGCCGACAAGTTTTTCGGCGAACGAACGACGCAAGCGTTGCGACGCCGTATTGAGCCACCGCTCAACGAATTGGGTCAGCTCGCCTGATTTCCTGCTGCACGGCATATTCGTTTGCGGCAGACAACTGCAGCGACGCAGAATCCGACAGCAATGAAAGCTCCGGGCTCCGGAACAGGAACACTCATCTCGTTGAAAGAGTTAAATCCAAGGTCCTGACCAAATCCGGTCGACGTAAAGTCGTAACGGGCCGACAGCGAAAAGGGCGATGAGAGTGCGGAAACCGGAACCGTCGCCGAGTAATTAAAAAGTTGCGAAGGACCGGTGTAGTTGAACGTGGGTACGGAGGATGCAAGTGAGAATGGCTGATTCGTCGTGTCATAACCTGAAGAGTATGACATCGTCATTCCGGGAACAAAGATACCTGCAGCACCACCGATGTCCGCGTAGTATTGACCACCGGCAGCAAACTCTGTGGGGTCCATGTCAGTCACTGTCACTTCAAGTCGCAGGGTGGCTGCCTGAATGCTCGCCAGGTCAAGCAATACATCGAAGTCCACGGGCTGCAGCGTGGATACTGTGCTGACGCTGAGACTGTTGATGTCGAACGTCTGCTGCGGGCCGGCAAACACGGCAAAACTGCTGAGGAAAATATTTCCAGCGGTCGAATCCTGGTCGTTAGCGTCACCGTCGGTGAACGTCGTTATGGTCTGGTTAGCGCCGCCAGGGTCTGCTGTCACTCGGATGATCAAACCCGCAGCAGCGGTCGCGTTGTGGGCAAGCGTGAACATTGCCGCTGCCAGAAGGCTGGTCGTCAGCAGATTAAGTTTCATGGTAGTAATTCTCACTGTGTCCACAGCAGTTATCATCACTGCCTAAGGGATGCGACTGCTGTCTTTTGGCAACACATCGCGTCACTGCGGAGGACAGGGACCGTTGGCCGAAAGGTGCAACTGACCTTGCTGGCCCTGGTCCGGATCCCGCATCTTCGCCAAGTGGAACATTCCTCACAGTTTTGCTGGTGCAAATTGTTTTTCTTTGCAAATGCAGTTTTCCGGAAATCGCCGCGATTGCGTGAATCAATTTTACGTCGGGCCATTCCGTGAGTGGGTGAAAACCAGCAAGGCTGACTGCCAACTAAAGGCGGATTTGTATTATCGCTTTGGCCTGCTGGTGGTATTTTTCCGCAGTCTCAGGATCTCCTGTGACTTCGTAGCAGCGGGCCAGCAGTTGCAGGGTCTCGACGTAGTCCGGTCGCAGGGCGAGGGCATTCTGCAAATCGACTAATGCAAGGCGAGGATTGCCGATCGCCAGATACACTTCTCCCCGCGTTGCCAGAGCCTGGTGGTTTCCGGGCATAAGTCTGATGGCGTGGTCCGCATGTGTCAGTGCCTTGCTGTACAGATCCCTTCGCTCTGCTCGAACAATTGCCAGCGCCAGATTATTGCTGAGCACCGCATCGGGGTGTTCTGCGGCCACCTCAGCCAGCAGGAGCCAGCGCAGAGCTTCGGAAAATCTGTTGACCTGGATGGCTCGAGTTCCCGTGGCCATCAGAATCTGCGAGACATTACCGCCAGCTGCCTGGAAGTCACGCAGCAGGGATTCGGCTTCTGGGGCGATGTCGCTGCCGGGAAGCGTCAGCAGGAACAGGCGGTCGGCGGTTCTGAGGCTGAGCTCCGGTGCAGGAAGTGCTGTTCTGATCAATGTCAGCAGACGATCCCTGTGCTCAGGCAGCACCGCAGGGGTCCAGGGGGTTTCCAGCGTTCCGTAGTATCCAGGGTATCGGGAAAGGAAGTCCATTTCGTCGAGTGCCGTCATTGCTCGCACAAGAGCAATCAGGCTTTGATCCAGCGGCAGGCTTTTTCTGTCCAGCAAAAGCTCGGCCTCCTCGAACGCACCTGCGAGGCACAGCAGTTTGCTGGCGGTCAGCAGTCCCGGCACGCCTCCGCGAGGAAACAGCTTTGCGGCCGCGTGTCGTGCCACGTCGCCAGCTTCATTTTGCCTGTTTGTGAGCATCAGTGCAGCGATCCTCAACTTGCTTTCGTCAGGGGCGTCTGCTGGCAATTTGTTCAGATGATCCAGGCATGCCTGCGGCTGATGTGAGGCGAAGCTGAGATGTGCGAGGGCGCGAATGGCAACGGACTCGGAGTTTTTGTCGGTGTTTGCTTTCCAGTGCGCAATGGGTTCGATCACGTCGTGGCGGAGATCAGCACCTTCCATGGTCAATTGGGATGCGAGGACTGCTGCAACTGCGTTTCCGGGGCTGAGACGGAGTGCCTCCCGTACTGCCAGCAGGCTTCCGTCACCAGTTCGGAAATATGAGCTCAGTTCCTTATTTGCGCGGTGCACCAGCAGATCAGCGGTTGCTTTTTGCAAGTCCTGGGTATCTTCAATGCTGCGGCCCTGCTGTATCAGATCTTCGGCCTCGGCGACATTGCCCGCAGCGGTCAGCAGGACTGCCAGATGAATCCTCAGTGCAGAATTCTTCGGTTCCTGCTGCAGATTATGTCTGAGTTGTTGCAGCCTTTGCTGTGTGCGCAGGTCCGGTCGTACCGTTTTTGCATGGCGGAGTGACTGCAGGAGCAGAGCGTCGACATATTTGAGGTCGGCGTCAGCGGCGGCCCGCAGGTGCTGTTCGCCGATGGTCACATCCCCTCGCTGCAGGAAGATACTGCCCAGCAGCGCGTGAGCCTCGGCACGTGTTGCGGGCGCCACGACCGCTTTCTGCAGATGTTGGACGATGTTTTCTTCAGAGATTCTTTGAACAGCATTTGGTGATAACGCGTTCTGTGCAAGCCACAGGTGGGCATCAGCAAGCCCCTGATCGGGGAGTGAGGCCAGACGCAGGTATTCGTTCCAGCCTGCTGTGGCATCTCGTTTTTCGAACAGGAAACGGGCTCGTTTCAGTTGCCATTCCGGTTCAGCCTGCGGGGCTGAGGCCAGTTGTTGCAGGCAGATTTCCTGAAGTGCGTCGTCGCCCGATGTTTCAGCTTGTGCAAACACTGCTTTGTATTGTTGGCGGAGTTTGACCTGCTGGGAGTCAATCAGGAGATCAGCAACCGGAGTTGCAAAAAGTACCGCAATTGCCGGCGCTGCCCTTGGCAGCAAAAACATTCTGCGGGAGAACAGCCAGTCCTTGAGAAAGCCAGCAGGTCGAAAGGCGGGCGAGAAGCGGTTTTGTTCAGAATCCCAAAATCGAATCGGTCCGGCGGTCATTGCTGGCCGGCCACCCACAAAACGGTCCCAGAAACGGTTGCATGGATTCAGCAGCATTTCAGGGGATACGTCACGATCCGGCGGAATCAGTCCGTGTGTGAGCAGAATTTTCAGGTGGAGTGCGGACCAAAGCAGGCTGATGTTCAGCGGCAACGCCAGCAGAGGCCAGTACTGTGGTTTGACCCACTGGCTTCCGTCGCTGACGTCAAACAGTGCCAGTACACAGCAGCCTGTTTGGGTGAGGTAGAGTATCCCGGCGGTGAAAGGGAGCATGAGCAGGATCTGGACGGCAGGGCGATGGAAGTACAGCATCAGCCCGGCAACGACAGCAAAGGTTCCGGACAGTCCCAGCGGCGAGTCAAGAATCAGCCCGGCATCGATACTTCCGTGAGTCGTGACCAGCAGGCGATCGACTCGGAAATGCCAGATTTCCAGCAGGGTTCCTGTGGCTCCGGCCGTTTGCAGCAGGTGATTGTCAAAAAAACTGTCAGTCGCTGCTTTCCATGCTGGCGGAGGTCCCGGCAGCGTGACGAGCAGCACCAGCAGGAGGCGACCGCGTCTTGAATGCTGCAGTGCACCAGCAGCTGTGGCCGCTGCAAAACACCATGCTGACAGCTGCAGCCACACAGAGCCGCGAACAATGCCTGCGGACAGCACAGCCAGCATGGTCAACAGCAGCAACGATGTCCAGCGATCGAGCGGGATCCCGCGACGAACCAGAGGAGGAATGAGCACTGCCTGGCAGCAGAGTACCAGCAGCAACTGCAGCCAGTGCTCACGCTGAAGAAACCACGTCAGCAGTTCCCCTGCGGCAGAGAAAAAAGGTAACAGCAGGCTGAAAACGGCGAGAATTCGCAGGATCATGGTTGCATCTGCCCCGACACGAAAACCGGAAAATGCACCTCGTCAGATCGGCAGTTTTGTGCAGATTGCCGCAGATTCATCCGACTCAGGCCCGGCGATCCGAGACTTGCCCGGATGCACAAGCGTGCAACAGCTTTATTCGCTCAATTCGGCATGAGTAATTACCCTCAAATCGCCCTGTTTTTACAGCTCGTCGCGGCCGAGGTTGATTCACCAAATCTGCAGCGGGCGCGGTTTACAAAAATCAATCGGGATGAGACGATCCTGAGGATGACGCCAGGTACGCAGGCGGATCGGATCACTTATCTGGACAGTGCCCGTTGGAATCCGGAAAACCTGCTGTATGGTCAGAACGGCCTCGCGGCACTCACGTTCTGCGACGTGCCGATTGAATTGCCATAAGTCAGGAAGGGGAGATCGCTGTGCTTTGTAATCACTGGTGCTTCCGGCTGTTTGCATTGACGGTTTTGCTGTTACCTCAGCTTTCGACCGCAGATGAGCTGTCAATCTCCCTTGATCCCACGGGCGGCGTGTCACTGACGTTAGTGCGAATTCCTGGCGGACAGTTTGTGCAGGGTTCACCGTTGGGTGAATCCGGGCGAGAGGCCGCGGAGCGAACGCGGCAGGTGACAATCACCAGCGATTTCCTGCTTGGCACCACTGAAGTTACGGTGGGCCAGTTTCGGCGATTTGTGGAGGCGACGGGGTACAGGACTGAGGCCGAGACGGGACAGTCGGGCGGGTATGGAGTGGAGGGCGGGCAACTGGTGCAAAAACCCGGGTTCACCTGGAAAAATCCGGGGTATCAGCAGACAGACCAGCATCCGGTGACGATTGTGACCTGGGGGGATGCTCAGGCGTTTCTGAAGTGGCTGAGCAGTCATTCGGGGCGTCGGGTGTTCCTGCCATCTGAGGCGCAGTGGGAGTATGCCTGCCGGGCGGGTACGACGACGCGATTTTCGTCCGGCGATCAGGATGCGCAGCTTGAGCAGATCGCCTGGTCACAGGCTCAATCTGTGAAGTGTCCGGCGGCGGTGGGGCAGAAGTCGGCGAATGCCTTTGGTTTGTTTGACATGTCGGGAAATGTGTATGAGTGGTGTCAGGATGCATTTAATGATTATGACGGGACAGAGGTGACGGATCCGCTGCAGCTGCAGGGGCAGGAGACATTGCGTTATGTGTTGCGGGGCGGCTCGTGGATGAGGGCTCCGAAACGCTGTCGTTCAGCGGCTCGTTATCGGGCCACTGCAGGGACTCGCAATGCCGAGAACGGCTTTCGTGTAGCAGCAGATTTGGCTGCAGCATCCGCAGTGACGGATCAGGCCGGGGCGGCGACTGAGCAGGCAGCGGATGTATCGCAGGCTGCCGACGGACCAGAGGCAACTGTGACGCAGACGCCAGGGGAGCCAGCAGTCCTGCGGATTCCGGGGGTGCCACCTCTGGAACTGCATCCGTCAAAGGGGGTGTGGGCGGTCGGATCGGGGCCCTCGAAACCCAGCTTCCGCACATTTTTGCGGGCGGCAATGCTGCTGGTTGCTGTGCTGTTTGTCGTGTTCGTCATACTGGCGTATTGGACGAGAAGTTCGCGGCGGGTTGGAAGTCGAGGGCAACTGCAGGACGGGCAGCCACCGTTTGACAGTGGGCCTCTCACTCATGCTGTTCCGAATCACTTGCCGCCGATGGGTGGCTTCCGTGTCGAGGCGGATGGCTTTTGGATTCCAACAGCCGCATTTGACATCGGCTGCCTGCTGGAAGTTTCTTATGATGCCGACGGTGAACGGCAGCGGGAATCGGTGGTTGTCAGCAGTCATCCGGAGCAGTTTTTCTACACCGGAGAACGGCCGTTCAATATTGCTGTGCAGTCGCAGGCGGATCCTCTGTTTGAGGGGCTGCCAGGAGCGGTCGGGGACGAGATTGGAGCTTCACAGATTGGTGGCGGTGCGGGAATGCTGCCGATTCCGAATCCTGCCATGCTGATTCCTTCGAGCGGGATCCCAGGAACGATGTTTCCTGGTCGGCGGGCGGATGAACGCGATGAGAATCCAGGTCCGGCTGGCTTCGCGGGATTTCCACCAGCTTATTGAGCAGGCCTGATCAGCGGACGCCCCGCTGGTTCAGGTTTGGGGCTCGAGGGTCGCTGACACAGGGATCTCATGATCGCAGAATCGAGAGCTCGAGATGCTGCCGTTCGTAATCATTGTTCATGATGAGCAGCGGCCGTGGCTGACGTTGCGCACGGAGCGATGCCTGCGGCGGCTGGGATGGAATGCTGAGGCCATGGCACGGTACTCCTGTGCCAGGTCGTCCGGTCTGCAGACGGAATCCATTGAACGCCGGTGCAGCGGTCGGCCAGTGTGGCTGCTGGCTGCGGGGGCGTGCCCTGCGGCGTCTGCATTGCGACCACCACCGCCAAGTGCCACTGGACGTGCGCTGCTGGCTGTCGGGGCCGCCGTACAGACTGCGTTCGGTGATACGGGCGATGGGGCGGTGCAGGCGTGGCGAGAAATCCTGCGGGAATCGCGTGGGGATCTCGCAGGCTTTGTTCATCGAGGTGGCAGCGTAACCCCGGTCCTCAGCTGCTGGCTGGATCAGCAATTGGCCCGGCGATTACCGGATCTGTTGCAGCGGCGGCTGACTCCGGACGAACTTTGGCGTGAGCTGTGTTTCGGTGACGATGTGCGACTGGCAGTCTGGTCGGGTTTAAATGTTGGTATGGATGCGCGGCTGAGGGTCGCGCAGGTGATCACCAGCCTGCAGCGCGGCGGCGCTGAGCGACTGGCGCTGGACCTGCACAGCGAGTGGCTGGCAGATACAGAGCTGAATCCGTTGCTGTTGTCCCTCGCTGCGCCGGGAAGAACGGCCTTTCCAGTGCCCGACAGGTGCCTGGTACTGCCGCCACAGCCCGCTCGGTGCGAACGCGTGCCTGCTGCTGTCAAGGTGCTGGAGCGTTACTGTGTCGATCTTGTGCACTGTCATTTGCTGGATCAGTCGGAACTGCGGCAGTTGGCCACTCTTGAGGTCCCGCGGATGCTCACAGTGCATAATGCTCGACAGGGCTGGACGAGCGGGACGGAATCACTGACGTCGGAGGACGTCAGTCTGCTGATTGGCTGTTCCATGGCTGTGACGGAGGAACTGCGGCAGTGTGCTGGACGAGTGCCCGTGCGGACGATCTGGAACGGCATTCGTGAATCGAGCGGTGCACTGTCGCGGCAGGCAGCCGGTGAGCGGAACGCGCGGGAACAGGCTGGCCGGCAGAAGCTGCGCAGGGAACTGGCGATTCCGCTGGATGCGATCGTCCTTGTGGCAGTTGCCAATATACGGCCGCAAAAGCGTCTGGAACGATTGCCAGCGGTCCTTGGGGCGCTGCAGGCATTGCTTAAGCAGGAGGCGGAGGATCGCCCTGTGCACCTGATTCTGGCAGGAGAACGTTCGTCACAGCATGAGCAATCCATGCAGGCTGAAGCCCTTCTGGACAGTGCGATTACGGAATATGCTGTTGCCGAGTGCGTGCATCGAATTGGCAGCGTGGAAGACACCAGGGCCCTGCTGTCATGCTGCGATGCACTGGTTAGTGTCAGTGACTATGAAGGTTTGAGTCTTGTGCATCTGGAAGCTCTCGCGGCAGGCATTCCGGTGATTGCCACTGCCGTTGGCGGGACGCCGGAGATTGCTGCCGCGAGTCCTGCTGTGGAAGTCCTGCCTCCGGAAGTTACGGCGGCTGAGTTTGCTGAAACGGTGTGGCGAGTGTTGAAAAAGTCAGGTTGCATGGCAATTCGACTGCCGGAGGTATTTTCACTGCGGGCCATGTCGGAGCGATACCGGCAGTTCTTTCCGCGACTGGCCGGCTGCGATGTGCGGCAGGCGTGCAGGGGGCTGCTGCTGGTCATCAATAATCTGTCGACGGGTGGCGCGCAAACCAGCGCCAGACGACTGCTGAAGGAATTGCGGCGCCGCGGAGTCCCTGTGCGAGCCGTAGTGCTGCAGGAGGTGCCGGAGTACCCGACTCCGGGTCGTCTGGATTTGCTGGCGGTCGGTATTCCGGTGATGGTGCTGCCGCTGGCTGGCAGGACGGCGTCGCTGGCCGCAATGCACCCGCTGCTGTTGGAACTTGATCGGGAGCAACCAGCTGCAGTGGCGTTCTGGAATGTGATGCCGGCGGTGAAGATGCTGCTGGCGGATGCGCTGCCGGGAATTCACATGTTCGACGTCAGTCCCGGTGAAATGAATTTTGAATCGCTGGAGCGGTACTTTGCGAGGCCGCGAGCTGATCTGCCGATTCGCAGCTCGAGGGATTACGGACGGCTGCTGGCTGGTGCCGTGGTGAAATATGGCAGACAGCGTGCGGTGGCTGCTGCTCAGTTGCAGACAGAAGTGCACGTGATCCCGAACGGTGTCGATTTGCCGGCACGAGTGAGGGAGCACGGGCCGCGTGAGCGAGTGATCTTTGGGACGTCAGCACGCATCAGTCCGCAAAAGAAGCTTGAGCCGTTGCTCGGAGCATTGCGTCTGGCGTTGCCGCAGCTGCCGGATTGTGAGTTATGGATCGCAGGGGCACCCGACCGCGACTGCGAAGCGTATGCGCAGGATTTGCAGCGGCTGGCGGCCGGACTGCCGGTGATCTGGCTGGGCGAAGTTCAGGACATTGGCAGCTTTCTGCAGCAGTTGGATGTGTTCGTCATGATTTCGCACCCGGCGGGATGTCCGAATGCGTCACTGGAGGCCCTCGCTGCGGGGTTGCCGGTCATTGCGACGGATTACGGAGGCGTGCATGAACAGGTACTGGATGGTGTGAACGGAAAGCTTGTGCCGGACGGAGCGGAATCGGAGTTGGCCAGTGCGATGATTCTGCTGGCGCAGGATGCGGCGCTGCGGAGCGAGTGGGGACGCAACGCCAGGACGCATGCGGAGGCACATTTCAGGATGGACCGGATGGTCGCTGGTTATGTTGAGGCTCTGGGTTTGTGAGCTGATCGTTGACAGCCGCAGCCGTTGGTTTGGCAGGTTTTTACAGCGTGGGGTATCGGAATTTTCATGGTATCATATGCCGGTATTCTCTTGTAACCTGGCGTTTCGACGCCTTGAGTTTTCTCCTGAGGGAAGTGGTAAAAAGGGGGACTGAAACATGGGTGTGACTCGGAAACCAATACGGGAATCGGCAGGAGCTGATTGGCGTGGCGGGTGCGATGCGGGACGTGGCATCGGTGCCGTCGGCCGGCGGTTCTTTTGTTTGCTGTTCCTGGGGCTGTGTTTCGCGTGCGGACCTGCGGAGGCTCGGGCGCAGGAAACGGAGACAGCCGCGGCGCCCGGTTCGGTGATCGCAGAACTGGCAAAAGAGGCTGCGAAGGTTCAGCCGTTTTTGCAGGGCAAGTGGACAAAGCAGTGGGCTGAGCAGGCAGGTAAGCTTGAGCCTGTTCGTCCGCGCCGAATCATGTCGGGGCAGCGGGAACTGCTGGTGGATGAGTCATTTTTCTATGCGGGTCGGTATGGATCGCCACTGACGTACGGGCGTGTTCTTGATCTGGCTGAGAAGCATGGATTTGCTCCATCGGCGGGGGCGCGAGTGTTTGATTTCGGTTACGGCAGTATTGGGCATTTACGAATGCTGGCTCAATCGGGGCTGCAGGTGACTGGCGTGGATGTGGATGAATTGCTGCCGGTGATGTACGAGAAGTGTTCGGGGCCGTGCGGCAGTGGCAGCGTGCTGCTGCTGAATGGTCGCTTTCCGGCCGAGGAAGAGCTCGTGCAGAAAGCGGGTACGGGATATGACTTGTTCCTCTCGAAAAACACATTGAAGCGTGGTTACATTCATCCGGCTCGTGAGCCTGCCAGTCCTCGCCATGTAATCCGGCTGGGTGTTTCGGACGAAAAATATCTGCAGCAGGTATTTGATATGCTGAAGCCCGGCGGTTTGTTCTGCATTTACAATTTTTGCCCGGCGCGGGCAGCAGACGATAAACCGTACATCACCTGGGCTGACGGTGAATCTCCTTTTTCGAAGGAACAGTTTGAAGCGGCGGGTTTTGAGGTGCTTGAATTTGACGTGGTCGATGATCAGCCGGCTCGGGAACTGGGGCATCTGCTGGGGTGGGACGCCGAGGGCGGGATGCAGCTGCAGACTGATTTGTTTGCGTGGTATTCAATAGCAAGGAAGCGACCGAGCGTTCCATAGCGGGCAACCATGTCTGGCTGATGACTCTCGCGACTGCAGCCGGAGGTCCTCGCAGCCGTTTCTGTACAGCATCTTTCAGCGGTATCCGGCTTGCGGTCCGCCTGTATTCCTGGTAGGGTTTCTGCTGCTGTAATTGCGGACAGTTCACGCCTTCTTCAGGCAGGTGCCCATGCGTGGTCGAAGTCAGCCATTGATGTCAGCGGACGCGTCTGAGTCTGCGTGGTACGTCATTTGTCGCTGGCGGCAGTACGTTGCCGAGCAGCGAGTGAATGTGCTCAGAATTTGCACGATCGCCCTGTTTTATCTGGTGCACCTGCTGCGGTATCAGGCGGGGGCAGGCACGAGCTGGCTGGGTTTTCTGCAGGAGGGTGGTGCCGGCGGGATTTCATTTCAGCGTCATCTGGCCATCACAGTCGTGGTTGCCGGCTGGGTGCTATGGAGTCTGACAGTGCATGTGCTGCTGCTGGATCGAGTTTTTCCGCAGCGTCTGCCATTGGTCTCGATCTGCCTCGACTGTGCTTTTCTGACGGCAGTGCTGGTGTGCAGTTCGGGAGCTGCCAGTCCCCTGGTGTGTGGTTATTTTTTGATTGTGATGATGGCGGGGCTGCGTTTGAATCTGGCGTGGGTGCGAGCAGCGGCAGGCTGTTCACTGGCAGGCTATTTGATACTGCTGGGCTGCAGTCGCTGGCCGATGGGAATGCTGCTGGCCGACCCGTTGCCAGTTATTCCACGCTATCATCAGATCGTGGTGGGGCTGGCAATCGTGTTTTCCGGTGTGATTGTGGGGCAGATTGTCCGGCATGTGCGACAGATGGCTGAATCGCTGATGATGGGTTCTCTGCGGGAGCGTCAATCATGAGTGCTGCTCCGTCCGGCTCGCGATGCAGTCGCTGTGGCGCTTCACGGAAACAGGGAGATTCATTCTGCTGGCTATGTTTTTCGCCGCTGGAGACTGCCGTTGCGGCACAGGAGCCGTTGTCTTCGTCGACAGTGCGGACGGTTCGTTCCTCTTCGGCTGTCCCTGCAGAGATTGAGTCAGAGAGCTCGGTGAGCAATCCATTCCAGCTGGACGCTTCTGTATCCGAATCCGTCAGTGCCGGCTCCGGGGCAGCACTGGCGGTTTTGCTGTTGCTGCTGTTTGTGATTTTTCTTGTGACGCTGGTGCTTTATCAGACCATGCCGGGTGTTGCGATTCTGTTTGGATTGTTTGTCGTGGTGCCGCTGTTTCGGACGATGATTGTCTCCTCGCACCGGGCCCGGCGCGGTAAGCCCGTCAGCGTGGCTCGCAGGATCGAAATGTTTCTTGCATCGTTGGCAGTGATGGTGGGGCTGGTGCTGTTGTGGGGATTGAGTGCAGTTATTGGTCTTGTGGTGCTGTGTTTTACCGCCGTTGGTGCAAGTCAGGGTGGCAGCGATCCGACACCGCTGATTGTGTTGGTCGGAGCGGGTATTGTGGGGGTGGTGCTGGTACTGACATCAATGGTGGTGTGGTCGCGATTTCGGAAGGACGTAGACAGGGACTAACGGTGCTGACATGTCCGGGCTGAAACTGCGCGATCATCGTTTTCTCGGGGCCACATCCAGCATGTGTCCGCAGTGCCTTGCGGTGGTGCCGGCAAAGATTGTGTCGCGGAACGGCCGGGTGTATTTTCGAAAGCAGTGCCCGCAGCATGGAGTTCGCGAGGATTTTGTCTGCAGTGATGATCGCTGGTTTGATCGGATGGAGTACAGTCTGCCGGGGAAGGTTCCGGCCTCCTTCGCAGTAACTCCGCAGCGCGGCTGCCCTTACGACTGCGGTCTGTGCACGGAGCACGAACAGCATACCTGCGTGGCAGTGCTGGAAATTTCAACCTCCTGCAATCTGACGTGTCCCCTGTGCTACGCATCGAGTCGGCCGGGCGGAGTGCACCTGCCGGTGGCGGACTGTCAGCGAGCCATCGATTTTCTGGTGCGATATGAGGGGCGTCCGGAGATTCTGCAACTGTCAGGTGGTGAGCCCACCATTCATCCGCAGTTCGTTGAGATCCTGGATTACGCGTGTCGACAGCCGATCGACATTGTGATGATCAATACCAATGGAGTGCGACTGGCGTCGGATCAGAGGCTGCTGGATGAACTGGCGCAGCGGAATCGGCGTTGCGAGGTGTATCTGCAGTTTGATGGGCTGGATGAGGCCAGCAGTCAGACGCTGCGAGGTGAACCGCTGCTGGAAACGAAGCTGCGGGCGATCGAAGAGTTGGGGCGCCGCGATATTCGGACGATCCTGGTCTGCACGGTGGAAACCGACGTGAACACGGCTCAGCTGGGAGACATTGTGCGATTCGGGGCCGAACGCCCGTGGATTACTGGCGTCAGCTTTCAGCCCGCAACCTATGTGGGGCGATGTCCGCTGCCTGAGACGCTGGAGCGACGGGTGACATTCCCGGACATTATCAAGGGGGTGGCCGATCAGTCGCAGGGCATCTGGAGACAGGCGGATTTTCTCCCGCTGCCCTGTGCTCATCCCAACGCTCATTCCCTCGCCTATGCCTACCGGGAACAAGGCCGACTGACTCCGCTGACACGATTCATCGATATCCAGAATCATCTGGATCTGCTGGCCAACGGAATTACTTTCAATCGGACCAGTGCGCAGGAACTGATTGCCAAGTTTATCTCGCGACAGGGGTGTGGCTGTGCGGGGGATTGTGGTGAGTCTGTGGCAACCAGCGGGCCCGGCTTTCCAAATGTTTTGCAGGGCGGTCCGACCGGCGGTCCGATGCCAGGCAGTTCGGGGGATGTGCCGCTGGATCCCGAAACGGAACGCATGGCCATGTCGTTCTTTCGGCGAGTGCTCAGTCAGGATCTTTCGCCGTCCGACGTGTTCCGCATCACGACGACCAGTTTCATGGATGCATACAATTTTGATATCCGGCAGCTGATGAAGGGCTGCGTGCATCATTTGCTGCCCAGTGGTCATCTGATTCCATTCTGTGCTTACAATCTGCTGTATCGTGACGGGCATGTGCCGTTGCCGCCCCTCTCGGCGTCGGCCGGCCACCCTGCGGATTGTGACCTTGTCACATTGGAAGTTCCGGGCTGATGTGGGCTTACACGGCAATCATGTGTCTGGCTGTGGGTGTGGCGTTTGTGCTGTCTCGTCGTACGCAGCGCGGGCTGGGACTGGCGCCGGCTGAGCGACTGGGTGTGGGACTGGGGGCATTCTGCGGAGCGATGATCGGGGCGAAGCTGCCATTTGTGTTTTCGGACTGGCAGGCGTTTTTGAGCGGTGCAGCCTGGTTTTCTGACGGTAAAACAATCCTGCTGGGTATGGCGGGCGGATATCTGGGTGTCGAAGCGGCGAAGTGGAGTCTGGGCGTCAGGACTCGGACCGGGGACAGCTTTGCATTGCCGGTGGCTGCTGCGATCGCGATTGGCCGGATTGGCTGTTTTGTGGGCGGGTGCTGCTTTGGCACGCCGACGAGTCTGCCGTGGGGTGTGGTGTTTCCGCAGGTTGATCAGCTGCCCCGGCATCCGGTGCAATTGTACGAAGCGGCATTTCATACTGTGGCCGCCGTGCTGCTGGGCGCAGCTCTGCAGCGGCAGTGGTGTCGCGGTCAGCTGATCAAGATTTACGTCGTCGTGTACGCAGGCTGGCGATTTCTGACAGAATTCATCCGCCCTGAAATTCGACTGGTGGCCGGCCTGACCTGGTACCAGTGGGCCAGTGTGGTCCTGATGGCCGGATTCGGCTGGCTTTGGTATCACGACACCAGAAAGCGTTAGTCACGCGAACGAACCGCACGGACGCTTTGTTCTGACTGGAACTGACTGTCAGACGGACCGCTGCTTAACCACTGATGAACGCTGTTAAAACGCTCATGAACGCTGATGTGACAACCGTTCATACTCATTGGTCTGCCAGGGCGTTGGGACGATGGTCGGGACAACGCGGTTTTACTGGATACCGATGATCTGCGTTCACTAGCTTTGAATCGGCGGTAGTCCGTTAAAGTTTTTCTGGGATTTTGCGGCTGGCGTTCTCCGGATCTCCGGCTGAGTTTTCCACAGTAGAAGAGAATTCGTATGCGGTACTAATCAAAGATACGAAATCCTCGTGCTGCAGACTTGATTGCCTCGATTCGGCTGTCGCAGCCTTCTGACTACGCGTTGCTGATGGGTGAGCAGAACCTTGCGGTCAATCATTTCCGCTTCCCGCTGCAGGTCGCGTTGAAGTTGGTTCAACCTTCATTCATCAGTTTCACAATATGGAATGATTCGACAACCTGTTTTGCCTTCGGCAGATGTTTCATGACGGCGGCGTGGTGCGCACTCAACATGTCCCTGGACACGCTTTGATCTTTGCTCACGATGCACGCAGCCTTTTATAGAAGGGAACTAACGCGTTCCTCCCATTCTCTGTGCAAACGCACACCAAACCGCCGGGGCGCCAGTCGATCACAATCGTGAAACACTTCTTCCTCCTGCCAACGCAGATTTCATCGATGACGATGACCTCCAGATCTCGCAGACGAGGTTTTCCAAATGTCTTTTGCAGCGATGCCTTGTCGATGCCGCAAACCATCCCTTCACTAATTCCGATGTCTCGAACAACATCACGAATCGTCATCATCTTCCGCAGATTCCACCACCATCCACGGGAAGCTCTTTGTGTGGTTGCTTCTCGGAACGACGTGCGGGAGCACAGCGTGGAGCACACGCTCGCTTTTTTGGCATTCCAGTCGGGTTGCTTTCATACACAGCGCGGTCCGATCCATACCGACTCGAAGTTCGTGACTAACGCAATCGACCTGACCGCGATGAATCACGCCCCCGTTTCCGCACCGTGGGCATCCATGGCACGAGGACGACAGGGACATCTGCAAATGAAAAACACCTTCTTTTCGCCAACAAGCCACTGTTTCGTAGCCAGCAACACCCATCGCCCTGTACAATTCCTGACCGGTCATCTCGTTTCTCCTGGTGAAACAGATTTAGACTCTGCTCATCAACCGCGATACCGCCTTTTCATAAAACCAACCCCGTCAACATTTGGAGTCCGTGCACTTCATTCTGCGCAGAACCATAAGAATCAGTGCACGCCGAGCTGCGGTGGTGCGTCTTTCACGCTTTACCAAATCACTCGCCGCAGCCGGGTGCTTGCCAGCGTTCGGCCTGTGATCTGCCATGTATCTCAGAGACTTTCAGGTTCGATTATCACCGATCGCAGTCCTCCCCACGTGGTTTTCGTTGGATAGCGTGAGCGGAGCCATGCACGCCGTCATAAAGCACTATCTTTCCCAGCGGCCTCGCAGCAAAGTGAAGCTCGGCGACGCAGCAAAAGTCTTTATACAACCTGGGCCTCGTCCCGCGACCGGCATCTTTTCGCACAGCGATTCAGAAATATTCTCCAACGGAGTCGGCCGGATCTGGCTGAGTTCGATCGGCTTCGACAGACTGGCGCAGGCCGATAAGAAAGAACAACAGCAGATCTTCTTAGACGCGGTCCATGAGGGGTTGATGCGAATTGCGGAGAGCACCCAATCCGAGGCCGATGTCTTCATGCGGGCCAAAGAGACATTACTTGCCCATCCCCTGCCGCTGCCTGAATTCACCGAACAGGAACTTTTGATTCGCTGGGGGTTAGTACCGAAAGAAAAGAAGAAACAGAAGGCAGCGGCAAGCGACTCCAGCGCAAGGAGAACAGCAGCAGGTAAAGCTGAGGCCGACCAAAGCGGTGAACGGACGTCGCCGATAACGCGGGATTTGGAATCATAGGTGTTGGTTGTTGGCCCAGTTACCGCCGCCGTTATGCCTGCTTGTTGCCCCTCACATTACGAGTTGCAGAACATGAGCCCCATCGACGTAGAAAAGCTGCGAAAGAAGTTGACTTCACTTCGTGAGACACCTCGTTCCATGAAGTCAACGGCATTTCGCTCAACTGGAATCAAGTATGCCAACGAAACGGACCTTGTCTCTGGCAGCGGCGCTGCGTACTACGGCGGACGCTGGAACCCAATTGGCACAAGGGCAATCTATGCATCGCTCGACCCTGTGACGGCAGTGAAAGAGGCATACCAGCAGTTCCTGCACTTCGGGTTCTCTGCTCGCAATATAAAGCCGCGAGTCATTGCTGGCATTGAATTCAGATGCAGCGCTCTGCTTGATCTGACCATCGCCACGAATCGTCGTAAACTTGGGGTCAGTCTTGATGACATCCTGAAAGAACCGTGGGCGGAAAAGCAGCAACGTGGAAAAACTGCTTTGACTCAACTGATTGCGATCGAGGCTGCAACCGCCGACTTTGAGGGCATCCTGACACTCTCTGCGCAAAATCAGGATGGAACGAATATCGTGATTTTCCCGGATTCCTTGCATTTGCGGAGTTTTGTTCGTCCATTGTCACCAGACGAGTTGCCGCCACATCCGACGGACTGGTGATTCACGTGCTGCAAAAATGCAGGTAATACTGCTTGCAAGTTTGCCGCATTCCGATACACTTGCGGCAGAGGGCGGGTTCTCTTGACCACGAGCATGAAGGAGTTTCCGATGGTTGTCAAGAAAAGTGGCAGAACAATAGAGATTCCCGGGCTTCGTGGTATTCGAGTCATTCAAGTAAGAGGGGTGTCGAAACTGGAGTTGAGAGATTCGCTCCAAATGGCCAGGCCCCTCTTTAGCCGATTGATCAATGTCTCTGAGCGAGCAATTGCTGAAGTCGAGTCAACGCACAAGAGAGTCGATAAACTGCAAAGGAACTACGTTGAAGTTAAGCGGCTATGTGATGCACTTTCTGAAGTGCTTGAGCCCTCGGCACTTGGTGATTGGTTTAATTCAGCAGGTGAAGCATTTGCAGGACTGAAGCCGATCGAAGTCATCGAAAGAGGCGAAATCGATCGCCTTTGGGAGATGGTATTTCGGCTTCGGTCTGGATTACCCGGTTGACCTTGTGGGATAACGACAAGATGCTACCGAGCGGCCGATGCGCTGCGGACACATGGTAAATCCACGGCAGCGACTGACTGATCGTTGTCGGTCGGTCGGCTGCTCAACTGCTGACGGACCGTTATGGAACCGCTGATGAACGCACGTAACCGATGATGTGATCGTCGTTCATGCTCATCGGTTTGGCAGGGTGTGAAGACGGTCGTCGGGCAGGGAACGTTTCACTGGACGCCGTTGATCAGTGCTGATGTGCGATTTTCTGTTGAGAAATTGTCCCGTACCGGTGTCGCAGCACTGCCGAAGTCTGAATCGCTGAGCAACAGTGGTGCAGCGCAGGACCATTTCTGTAAACCGGGTCAGCCACACGCCAGCTCGCACCGCCGGTCCGAACAATGCGGTGAACAGCGGCCACCGATGACGCGGGTTTTGAAATCGTGGTTTTTTGGCTGCGGTCTCGTTTTCGCTGGCGTTAACCAAACAGATCCATGATGGGTTTTCCGGTGGTCAGGGTGCGAAACATGCCGGTGGCATCAATTGGGTTGTTGATGGGAATGTCGAGTGCGTGATAGATGGTCGCAGCCAGTTCTTCAGGGCGAACGGCATTGTGCGTGGGGAATTCGCCATATCGGTTGGATTTGCCGTAAACCTGTCCGCCTTTGATGCCGGCACCGGCAAGAATGGTTGAAAAGCATTGTGGCCAGTGCTGGCGTCCAGGAGGGTCCTGTTTCAGGACATACGGCGTGCGTCCAAACTCCCCTGTCACGACAACCAGAGTATTCTTCAGCAGGCCGGACTGCTGCAGATCGGTCAGCAGTGCTGACAGTGCCTGATCAAGACGCGGCAGGCAGAATCCCATGCCATACGAGCCGTCGCCGAAGGCGTTGCCCATGCCCATGTTTCCGCCATGCATGTCCCAGCTGCTGCTGGGGGGGCCGCTTTTGTCGTGAGTGGCCTGTCCGGCCCAGCCATTGACCGTAATGAAGCGAACGCCGGCTTCCACCATGCGTCGAGCCAGCAGCAGGTTTTGCCCCAGCGGGTGCATGCCGTAGCGATTGCGGACTGCATCCGGCTCGCGGTGCAGTTCGAAAGCGGCACGGCCTTCGGTGCGAGTCATGGCGTCGTAGGTTTTGGCTCGCAGGTCCGACCAGTCCTTAACCTGCTTGTCACGGTCGTAGCGGGCAGATTCCAGCTGCGCAAGCAGGCCGCGACGATCACCGAAACGACTTTCATCCACCGGCGCGTAGATTTCAGGGGGCTGAAAGTTCGGCATGGCCGGATGATTCTCAGCCGAACCTACGAAGACCGGGGCGTAGGCGGAACCGAGGTACCCACCGATTCCGATGTTCGGAGCACAGAACACCGGTGGTCCGACGCACTTGATCAGCCAGGCGTTGGAGACGAAGTTGCGGGTGCTGGGTTTGTGGCGAGCAACAATCGAGCCCAGATAGGGCTGATCGTTCAGAATACCCTCCTGAACGCGTTTGGTGGACTGCCCGCTGAGCAGGTTGTGCATCGCATCAAAATGGTTGCTGATCGATCCCGGGTGGTGCATGGAGTTGATCAGGGTGAACTGGTCGGCCACCTTTGCCAGCTCTGTGTGCATTTCATTGATCAGCATCCCGGGCACGCGGGTTTCGATGGGCGTATAGGGCCCACGATAATCCACCGGGGCATCGGGTTTCATGTCCCAGGTATCGACGTGGCTGGGGCCGCCGCAAAGCAAAATGAAGATGCACGACTTTTCGGCTCGCACCGCCTGTCCGGCGTCATTGACTTCATCGCTGCCCATGACAACACCCGGCATGCTCATGCTGAGTGTGCCCAGTCCACCAGCCAGCATTGCCTGGCGACGATTGAATTGCAGATCTCTCATTACCCGACCACTTTCCTGACTGGTGGCGCTGGTTGACGGACTACGCCGCGAAAGGCCTCTGGGGAGCATGGCGAATACCCGGTTCAATAGCAAGTCTTGTCGGCGGCAATAGCTGTTACGATGGACACCATGAAGCGTTTTTTACAGATTTACGGGTTTACCAGCCGCCGGCAGAACACTCGACCAGGGCTGGCCGGCACAAGGATCGACCAGCAGTACGAACAGACTCAGCAGACTACTGGGAACAGTATGTCTGCAGGGTGGGAAATCCACGCATCCCAGCAAATCAGGTCGCTGTCCGCCACGACTCGCTGACGATTGTTCCGTGCTGAATGATTCGAGAGCAGGGTTGCTGCAGTGATTTCTGCGGCAGAATCTTGACCACGGGGCCTGATGCCAGCAGGATCTTCGCAGGTCTGCTGCTTCAACATCCTTGGGAGATTCCCAGTGCGGTCTCTGCTGTTGTTTTGGCTTTTGCTCGCGTGCCCTTTTGCCACCGCTGACGAAAAGGGCGATCCAAGGCGTCCGTTCCACTCGGAACTGGGTATGACCTTTGTGCGTATTCCGGCTGGTCAGTTTCTGATGGGCAGCGACGAGTCCGCGTCGGATCTGCGTAAAGCCGGGTTCGAACCGCCGGAGGACGTTGATTTCAGTAACGAAAGCCCGGCCCACCCTGTCGTGCTTAGCCGATTCGGGATGCTGACCACAGAAGTGACTCGTGCACAGTTTGCTGCCTTTGTGAAGGCCACCAGTTATGTGACCGACGCTGAGAAAGATGGTCGGGGCGGGCACGGATACAATCCTCAGACACAGACGGCTCAGCAGGATCCGCGATTTTCCTGGCGCAGGACCGGGTTTCCGCAAAGTGACAACCACCCGGTGGTGAATGTCTCGTGGAATGACGCTGAGGCCTTCTGCCGCTGGCTGACGCAGCAATCAGTGGATCGTGGTGAAACATATTCTTATCTGCTGCCGACCGAAGCCCAGTGGGAGTACGCCGCTCGTGCCAGAAGTCGCACCAGATTCGCCAGCGGCGACGAGCCACTCAGCCTGCACGAGTTTGGAAATGTGCAGGATGCCAGTTTCGAGGTGGAATTCACAAAGATCGATTTTGAAAAGCATCCCGGTTTTGGTTTTATCGACGGCAACGTGTTCACAGCAGTTTGCGGGGCATACAGGCCCAACGCTTTTGGTCTGCATGACATGCATGGTAATGTCTGGGAGTGGTGTCGTGATCGGTACGACAGCCAGTACTACGCTCGGTCTCCCAGGGTGGATCCGGCAGGTCCCGACTCTGGTGACACCAGAGTACTCAGGGGCGGGTCGTGGAACGATGCTCCGCACTTTGTACGAAGTGCGTTTCGGATCAGCCGATCTCCCGATGGTCGCTGCAACCTGGCGGGCTTTCGGGTGGTCCTGCAGGAAGGCTCTGAAGCCGACCGGCCCGGCCGTTGACGACCCGCTGAGTCGGGACCGTCAACGACCTGCGGTGCACAGCCCGCAAGGCTTCAGACGCTCCGATCCAGTTCGGCAATCGCCTGCAGAATGGCATCACCCACCAGTTCCACGTCCATCGTGGCTCATGTTCAACCTGCTGTTCGCCCACCTTCGTGAAATAACCCGCCTCATTTGCTGTACGGAACTCAAAGAAGGTGCTGAGAACGTAGCTGGACAAAACCACCAGATCAGGCCCGGCGCCGTTCAGATCACCCACTGACAATTGTGCCGTCCCGGAATAGTAATACAGCATCAATTCAGGGGGGTAAAATTGCCGCCACCAAGCCCATTGGAAATCAGCACCTCCCTGTTTTCTGTCATTACAGGAATGTCAGGAATGCCGTCCTGATTCATGTCGTCCACAATCAGATTGTGCAGACCCGCGGAGTACAGCGTTGCTCCGGGCTGCAGGCCGCCAGAACTTCCCAGCAGCACGTGTACAGAGCCCTGTGTGGCACTGCCCACGACCAGATCGGGCAACCCATCAGCATTCAGGTCACCGTTTGCCAGTCGCCCGGCACCAACGGCAAGGTCGCTGTCTCGCTGCAGCACTCCGTTTCCCATGTTCTTCAGGAATGTCAGGGTGCCATCCACCGAATTGGCCGTGACGGCATCCTGCAGTCCGTCGTGGTTAAAATCCAGCGTTGCCACACCGATCGGACCCTGGCCAACCGAAATCCTTTGCGTGGGCAGAAAAAGTCCGTTCCCAAGGCCGCGACTCAGATTCAGAGTATTCGTGGATTGGCTGACGGACAGGACGTCCAGTGCACTGTCACCGTCGATATCGGTGGCCAGCAGAGCCGACGGCCTGTTCCCCGCCCCTTCTCCGCGACTGATCGTGGCTCGAACGGGATCTCCACTTTGCTGTGCCGGGTTCCGCAGCAGCAGAGTAATCCCCGTGTTGTCCAGCGATCCATAGGGGCTGTCTCCGACAAAAACAGTGTCGGTGATGCCATCGCCGTCGAAATCACCATCCGCGGTTTGATCAATTCGTCCGGGCAGACTCAGTATTTGACTGATTGATAACTGACCTGTTGGCGAGATCTCAAGCCGCTGAAAGAGAATCGAAATCTGGTCGGTCGATTTGTCATACCTGCTCACACGCAGCTCCAGCCCGTGCTGACTGCTCAGGCGTGACTGCAGCCCCGTGCGCTTCAGCGGTACAACCGAGCCTGCGACATCCAGCTGCGAGGCGAGTTGATACTGTCCGGCAGCATTCTGCTGGAACAGCGTCACTCGAGTGACATCCTGTTGATACCCCGAAACCGGATCAATTGCGGTGGAAAACAGCAGCAGGTTGGAAGTTGCATCACCATCACTGGTAATGACAATCTCGAAGGGATTGATCCGCACACGGTCGCCGCCATCGAAGCCGACAGGAATTGGGGCGGCAAATGTTCCGTCACCCATTCCCGGGTAAACGCACAGCCCGAGATCCTGGTTCGTCGTAATCAGGTCAGGATTCAGGTCGCCATCCATGTCGAACAGGCGAGTGATGCCACCGTTATTCTCTGGCCCTTCGAAGAAGACACCGGTGTCAACCAATTCGCCTGGAATCGTTCCCAGCATCACATGTCCGCGATAGTTGATAATGCCGTCATCCGTCCTGCTCGTTTCGCGGAACAACAGGTCATTAAGGCCGTCCTTGTTGACATCACCCGCCAGCAGAACCTGGACAGGAGCAAATATGGTATTTGGCAGATCAATCAACTGCCCGGGAAAAAACTGCCCCTCGTTATTGCCGGTCAGAATCCGCAGGCTGCGGGATTTCGTAATGCAGGGCAGCACCCGAGGCCCGCACAGGTTCGAGAAAGATCCCGGAACTGCCACACAGAGGATTACCGTCGACTGCCACGTCACGCCGACGTCCGGCGTCACCCGGAAATCGGTCATGTCCACTCCCGTCACAGGTTCACTGAACTGCAGGTTCCACGTGGCGGAAGTCGTGGCTTCAATATCCGCGGGCGAAAGTGACTGAACTCGGGGAGCAGCCGACAGCAAACGCCGCTGTTCCAGTGATTTCGTCACGGTGCACCGCGAACGACGCGGACAGCGATTTGCCGACAGATTACCGTGAAAAAGTCGGGAAATTCGATTGATCAGGTTCGCTGCCATGCTTGAGTCCTCTGCAGAAAAGACGACCGGTCCCGGAGGGCTGTCCCCCGGTTCCCTGTGTTCGCTGACGACCCTTACGGAAGCGGCTCTGCATGTTCAGGCAAGACCTTAAGAATTTTTTTCTGCGAATTTCAGGGCCTCGTCCTCAATCGCTTCGCAGAAAGTCAGCCTTTCGTTCACCTGGTACACCCCGGCACCACATAAGAGAAACTGACATCGCCGTTCCAGCGAGTCTGATTTCCTGGGTTCTTCACCAGAAACTGTGGGTAAATCGGTGCGTTTAAAAGCTCCGCTCGGGCTCAGCAAACGGGGTGTTCGCCCCTTATCGCCTCGCCATCGCATCGCCTCCAGAAGTTCAAGGGATTCGTGTACAGAAAGATCAAATGGTCGCAAGGTGAGGAACTGGCACCTGATGTTCACATTCGACGGCGGCGGGGAAGTCGGCCGGTCTGCTCGGCCTGCGGTTGCAAGGGGTCCGTTTACGACACTCAGGAGGCTCGTCGTTTTGAGTTTGTGCCGATTCTGCAGATCGCAGTCTTCTTCGTTTACCGGATGCGTCGTGTGGACTGTCGGCACTGCGAACGAGTGGTGACGGAGCAGGTTCCGTGGAGTGATGGGAAGTCTCCGATCACGCCGACCCATCGGTGGTTTCTTGCGGAATAGGCGCGGCGTCTGAGCTGGAGTGAGACAGCCAGGATTTTCAAGACGTCATGGCAACCTGAAGACAACTCGGGCATGGCGGTGCCGTGAAGACTTCCAGAGATTCCGGGAATACACGTCACCCACGTGGGCCGGAAGATTTCCGGATGAATGGATCACTCGAACCTTGCGGAGTCAGATTGAGCCGTTGAAGAAAGTGGCGGAGACGGTGCGTCGTCATCAACCCCTTTTGCTGAACTGGTTCAAGGCACACGGCGAGCTTCCGGGCGAAGCCGTTGAGGGTCTGAATGGGAAAGCCAAACTGAGTATGAGAACATCGTACGGCTACAAGTCGTTTGATGTCGCGCAAATCGCGTTATTTCACACACTTGTGCAATTGCCGACTCCAGAATTTACCCACAAATTCTGGTGAAGAGGCGATTCCAGAAGAGATGTTTGGTGCATTTTGGCATCGAGGCCGAATAACCGCTGTAACCCGATCCTGTCTCGGAAATTGTCGCGCACTCAGCGCTGTCTCAATTGACATCGTTACATTTGGGATTCCTGCAGGACATCACGCAAGCACCTGCTGCAGGCAGCAGGCGCGGTTACTCGACACTCCGCACTTTCCGCGGCGGAGCTCCCACTTCGGAAATGATCTGCTTCAGCTTCTGACCGCGAGCCGTTCGGGGGATCATGTCCACTTCCTCCGGAGTCACCTCCACCAGAGTTCCCAGGCGTTCCAGATCAAGGTACTTCCGGAAATTCTGACGAATGTCAGCCGCGACGGTTGCCCCGTCCACGCCAGGGGACTTCACAAACCGTATCCGCAGGTGATTTCGCTGTGTCTGAATCAGCTGCCACTGGCGAATGCCAGCTACAGGATACATCTGCGCCTGAAGGGAAGGGGGCGAGCACGACACAAAGTCGGAAGGGCCTCGTTCCAGCCACAGCATTTCGTCACTGCGACCTTCCAGCTGAATCGTCGGCAACGGTGAGCCGCAGGGGCAGGGCGTCGTCTGCCACGAAATCGAGTCAGTCAGGCGAAATCGAATAATCGGCTGAAACAGGTTGACGAGATTCGTCAGCAGCGTCTGATGAGACTTGACTCCGGGCGGCACCAGCTGATCATTTTCATCCACCCCTTCAAGGATCAGGTAATCACTGTTGACGTGCATTTGTCCGGCCCGACACTCATTGCCCAGCACACTGCATTCGGTGGAGCCGTACTGTGAGGTGACTACAGCCGGAGCAAACACTCGTTCCACAGCAGCTCGTCCAGCCTTCGAAAATCCCTCACTGCCCGACGAAATGAATTCCGGGCGGATTTTCAGAGCCCCGTCATCCGCCTGATACGCCAGCAGTTCCAGCATACTGGCGTAGCCGTGCACGTAGTCCGGCTGATACTCGTTCAATCCCCGCACAATCTCAGCAATCGGGTCTTCAGACGGAAACAGCCGAATCTCTGCCATCCGCCCGCTCTGCTGCTTGCCCAGCAGGCACGTTTGAGTCGAAATACAGCCTGACAGGCGAGTGACCACAAAGGCCATGCGGTAGCGACGACGGATGAAGCGTCGCACATGTTTCCACGCCAGCCGATCGCGGAAAGTGCGAGCAAACACGACGCCCCGCTGAATGTCCACCGAACGATGATCGTTCAGAAAATAGCCAGGCTCACCAGTCGTCCCGCTGGTCTGTGACACCATCCAGCGATCACGCACCCGCGCCACTTTTCCCGGCTCGGACTGCGCGGCCGCACGAGCCTCCGTCAATGTAATTTCGGCACCGCACACCGTGTCGGGGAAATTGTCCATCATTTCCCGGACATCGACAGGACGGATCCGCTGCAGCTGTTCCAGCGGCGAGCCTGCAGGCTGAATCCGCCGCCCGTTGAAAGGGCTGTACCTCGCTGCATGCTGCAGCAGGTGCTTCAGACGCCGCTGCTGAACCCGCTGAACAGTGGCGGGACTGGCAAAACGCTCCCGCAGCAGAGCCTCAGCCAGTGATGTCAGAAAGTAGCGGGATGTCATTTGCAGAATGCTCCCTGAACCGGTGAACGAAGACCGGTGCGGAGTCTACAAAACCGGCTGACGGCAAAAAACCCCAGTTGAAAAAATGGGGTTTTTGGCTGTCGATGGGACCAGCATCACGGCTGTCTCCCGGGCTCCCGGTGTGTTTTGAACCACGAATGGACACGAAGGAACACACTGTCAGGGTTTGGTCTTCACATTGGCGATATTGGAATACGCCGAGTTGCCGCCACTGTTCCACGCCCGAACTCGAAAATAGTACCGTGTGCCGGCCAGCAATCCGGTGGCAGACCACGTCTGGACGTTCGGGCCGACCATGGCAATCTGAGTAAAATTGATGCCGTCCAGCGAACGTTCAATCATAAAGCCGGATTCATTGGTGGAATTATCCAGCCACGACAGATTGATCTGCGTACGCGAGATGGCGGTCAGTTTCAGCGTGCTGGGCGCTGCTGGCACAGGTACCACAATCGTGACGGTGGCAGAGCCTGCCAGTGTACCAATGGCAGCCCGCACCACTGACGTCCCTGCCGTGGCGGCGGCCGTAAACAACCCTGTCGAAGTCACCGATCCTCCGCCACTGCTGACAGTCCAGGCAAACGCTGGCTGCGTGGCCATGGCGTTGCCAAACTGATCCCGCGCCACAGCCGCGTATTGTTTCGTGGCACCGGTGTTGATGGTCGCGACTGCCGGAGTCACAGCAATTGACGTCAGCGTCTGGCTGACGGTGATGGTCACATCGCTGTTGGTGATCAGCGATCCGTCCGAGATCGCAGCACGCAGCGTGTATGTTCCGGCGGCTCCAAATGTGGCTGTCACATTTTTTGCAGCATTTGTCCCGCTGGCGGAAAATGTCACAGGCGCCGGCGGAGCTCCCACCGCGGACCAGGTGTACTTCAGCAGCGACTCACCGCCGTCGTCAGCTCCCAGTACACTCAGATTGACCGTGGTGCCTGTCACCGGGTTCTGAGATGCGGCTGCCGGAGTGGCAACAGTTGGTGCACTGTTTATGCCCGTCAGGCCGACAATTCGCAGTGTTGTGACGCTGTATGCGGGCAGTGTGCAGGCAAAGCTCTGCGGATTTGTGATTGTCACGCTGCCGGCAGGCTGAGGCAGGGCACTGGCACCTGTCAGTTGAAATGCCGACACGGTTGCTCCAGGCAGCACACCCGCCAGATTCATGAGTGACGACAGCGGTGCGCCGGTTTTGTTGATGGCCACCACAATCATCTCATTTGCGTTGCCGGAATTCAGGCTGGCATACACAGATGAACCGGCGATGTCATCGGTGACCGCCCTGATCGACACATCTCCAAATGTGCCATTCAGGCCGTCAAAGTTGCGAAACATCCGGAAACCTCCCTGAATGAATGTTTCATTTGAAGAAAGGGCCCACGAGTTTGCAGCAAAGACTCCCTCACGCCCGAATATTCCCAGCACATCGGCTTGCGCAATTCCGCCGGAAATGTGACTGCCGCCACCGTAATTGTATTCCGTGATGGCCAGTTTGGTACCGGCATAATTCTGATTGATTTTTTCCGCCATACGCGGCAGAAGCCGGATCGGGCCCAACGTGGACCACTGAGTGATCCAGCTGGTTTCCGTATATGTCGGATCCCACAGAGAACGCGGAGCCTGCAGGCGTGCAGCGACAACGGCGTCGGAAGTGTCCGAGCCGGTAATCCGAATTCCGCCTCCCGTCGCTTCAGGGTACCAGTGCATGTCCAGCACATCCACAAGTCGATGCCCATAAGTGGCCTCGGCCTGGGCCAGTTGCTGCAGATAATATGCCTGAAAGTCACGACCGGCAGCATCGGGGGCGTTTTGCAGGTTGACGCACCCATTCCAGCCGTAATTGACGGGTCCGAAGATCCGGGAGCTGGGTGCCGCGTCCTTGATGGCATCGGCGAACGAAATGGTTTTGGAAATCAGTTCTGCATATGTCGTGGCAGCCGGATGAACTTCGGCGTGCGTTGATGACCACAGGTCCGGTTCATTATCCAGTGAGAAGAAAATGGGGCGGTCCGGATCCGTCTGTCCTGTCGGAAAGTTGACATTTACCCAATTCACGAACTCGTCCTGATACACAAAGGCATCTGTGGTATCGGGGGTCAGTGAGAACGGTGCGCCTTTGGCGGGCAGCTCCTGCCGGAAGCGAGTCTGCAGGTAATTGCTGCCACTGTTTCGCACATCACCGCCACCGTTTTTATCGGCGGCGACAAATCCGTTGATGGGGATCGTCAACAGTGCGCCGGCATTGCGCGCAGCTGCGTTCTGCAGTGCAGGGATGACGGCTCCGCCCGGCGTATCGCCGCCCCCCAGATACGCGTCATTCTGGAAGTACCAGTCGCTGCCCGCGTTCGATGCATTGTTCTCCCAGTTCCACGCAGTCCATCTGTTACCGCCAAGGCGCGTGAATGTGGCGTTTGAGTAACTGCCGTCGAGGCTTTGGTTGACACCGTAGACAAACTTCGAGATCGGGCGAGTGTCCTGCTGTGGGTCAATCGAGAAGTTGACGGTGGCCAGCAGCCGACGGTCCTCAAGGAATTCGATGACCTGAGCAGAAATGAGGTGCTTCTGCTCACGACGACGACGCTTGCCTGTCTGCATATTCCTGTGCCCGAAAAGTGTGTGTGCTGGCCTGCTGAGACTGAAAGGCCCGACAATGGCGAAATCACGACACAAAATTCGAAACTCGTGAACAGGTTCACGGAAGGAAATCACAGTTGCAGCGCGGGATCCAGCCGTGCCGGGCTGCACCAGACGCCTGCCCGGCACAGTCTTCACAGTATGTCCATTACGGATTCAATTCCCGGCATTCTCTGATTGTTCCCGCAGCATCCTGCGTCGCTGACGCATGCCCAGCAGCAGATCCAGCAGTCCGGCATACCGCATGGTGGGATCCACATACTTCTCCAGCACATAAAACAGGAAATAGTAGCAGCGGCAGGCCGACCAGATCAGCAGGACCAGCAGCAGGCAGGTGGTCAGGTTTGGCGATTGAACCACGAGGATCGTGCAGCAGATGCCGGCAATTCCAGCGAACAGCAACCCTTTCAGAACGATCAGTGATTTTGAGGACAGGTCGCTCATTGAGACTGCTTTTCGCTGGGGCAAATCGCCGGGCCGGCAGGTGCCAGGAATTTTGATGCGACATGCTGCCATGACATCGTGGGCTTGTCCAGCCTCCACCGAGTGGGCTGTGCGGCGGGAGCAGGCAAAGGCCGCAGCCGGGAGTTCCTCACGGCAATGAGGTTGTGGCGTGAGTGGATGGCCAGCAATCACTGAATTATGCTCGATTTCGGAAGAACAGTCTGGCTACCTCTGCAGGCGTCGGTTGCATGTGGTGTGTTCATCAAAACGCAATTCCTGACGACGAATCGATAAATGCAGGTTGCTTTGCAACCGCGTCCCCGTAGATTTGCACGGGAGTCCGCGCAGTGGCCGGATTGCTGATGGCAGACCGGCGATCACCGGCGGATCCACTCCAAACTGAAGCTGGCGGGGGCGGATGTGGGGGACGAAATCTGCAGTACCCTCGTTCCGCCGCTGCTTCCTGCAACCTCAGACGGGACGATCGGCATGCCACCCAAAAAGTTGTCACCGCACCAGCGTTCCTGGCTGATAAACGAGCTTCAGCAGTGGGAAGCCGCCGGGTTGCTGCAACCCGGACAGGGCCCCGCGATTCTGGGCAATTACCAATCCGCTGAAAATGCGTCTGCGGATACCACATCGAAGATTATCAGTGCTTTGATGAGCACTGCGGCGGCGCTGGTCGTGGCGGGCGTGCTGCTGCTGATTTCCTTCAACTGGGGGGAACTTTCGGCCGCAATCAAGCTGACTCTGATCTTCGGTGTGATCACTGCAACATACTTTGCCGCGTTCAGAATGCGACGTCTCGGGCGACTGCCACTGTCCAATACGCTGTTTTTCCTCGGTGCCTCGTTCTACGGTTGCGGGATCATGCTGATCTCGCAGATGTTTCACATCAGTGGTCACGCCCCGGACGCTTTCTGGTGGTGGGCAATTGGCACCCTGCCACTGGCGGTGATGCTGGAATCCGCTCTGTTGCATGGATTGCTGGCTGCTCTGCTGGCCATCTGGAGCAGCATGGAGATTCTGGGAGGCTTTGCGGCTGCTGCCACCAGTTGGTGGAGTGTCCGTTTTATCTCGGCAACGGCGCTGACCCTGCCACTGTTCGTGGCCCCCGGGTTTCTTCTGGCCATTCGCACCTCCACACCCAGGCTGCTCTGGATCTACGTTCCCCTGCTGACATTCTGGCTGACAATGCAGCCAATAGCCTGGTGTGAACTGCTGAATGTGCAAAGCGCTCACGTGCTGTTTCTAACATGTGCCACCGGGGGACTGCTGCTGATGATCGCTCAGTCGTATCAGCCACGCAATGCGATGTCGCTGCCGTGGCGAACCTGCGGAGTGATCACAACGGGATCCAGTCTGCTGCCGCTCAGCTTTTACGGACTGCACGGTTACGAGGCCGGTGCTTTCATCCACAGCAATGGCCTGCTGTGGCAGGCCATCAGCATACTGGTGCTGACCTTTTGCGTGTTTGCAGCTGCTTTCCGCTGGTCCGCAGATGACCTGCCCGGCTTTTTTCACAGACAACGACTGCCAGTTACGCTCAATCTGCTGATGGCTCTGATGGCCGGCTGGGACAGCCTGACTGCTGATGCCCTGCTGCCAACCGTACTGACCAACATGGTCATGTTGTCGTTTGGAGTCTGGCTGCTGCTGCTGGGGGTACGGGAAGAGCGAGGTCGGCCGTTTGCTGTCGGAGTTCTCTATGTACTGCTTTGGACGATCATTCGCTATGTCGATCTCTTCGGCAGCATTGGCGGAATGCTGGGGGCTTCTGCAATGTTTTTTGCCGCTGGCGGCATACTTTTCACCAGTGCGTGGTACTGGAAAAACCACAGGAGTGAGGTGAAATCATGAGCAACAAACAGGCTGAGTCTGCGTCTCTGGAATTGCTTTGGCAGCGGATTTCTCTCTGGCGCAGTCCGGTGCTGGTGGCTGCAGTGGTGTTCCAGCTGCTGGTGCTGATGTCAATCGTCGCTGGCCACTACAGCGATATTGCTCGCGGTCAGAGCGTCATGCTGCAGGTTGTTCCCGTTGATCCCCGTGACATGTTTCGTGGTGACTATGTCATCCTGTCCTATGAATTCTCGCGCGAGGTCCCCCCGGAAACCCCGACTTATTATGTCCCGCAGCTCGGTCGCGAAATCTTTATCCCGCTGGTGCCATCCGCCGACGGTCGACACTACCGCAGTGGGGGGGCTCGCTGGGACAGACCGCTAGCCGGGCTGTTTCTGAAAGGCTGGACGACTGATAGCGGACAGCATGAATTTGGAATTGGTCAATTCTTTGTCCAGGAGGGCCAGGGACACATGTACGAAAGTGCCGCTCGCCGCTCACAGCTGACGGCAGAAGTTTCCATCGATCCCGAAGGCAAAGCGATTCTGCGAAAGCTGATTATCGACAATTGATGTCGGCGGCGCCGTGTCATGTGCAAGTGCCCCGATTGGTACCTCTTCGGCCCAGGCAAACTGGTCTGCCTGGGCCAAATTCGCCAGCACCTCGTTTTGACAGGCCTAAGTACCAGGCGTTCGGGAATGGGCATGCTGCGGGAAGTCGAACGTCAATACCAGCGGTTCTGTTCCAGTGTTTTCAATGTCCACGCCGCCATTGGCCAGCGCAGCCTGAGTAATAAAGCCGATCTCCGGGTAGATCTCACCAAGCTTCATGTTGTGGTGATACCGCACCTCCAGCTTGCCCACCCGACCGCGACCACCATTCGTATGGAACAGAGCCGGGCTTTCCGGGCAAAACTTCGTTCGGCCACCCGGCTGCACTGTCAGACGCAAAATCGAACACTTCTGGTCGCCGAGGAAGTCTCCGTAGATGATCCACTTCGCATCCACACCGTCGCCCGCAAATTCAGCAGCCGAAATGGCCGGACGCGAATTCTTCAGCACAAAGTCCGGGTCCTGATTCGCCGCAAAATCGAACTTCTCTACCAGGTACTCCCAGTCCTCATGCCGGCTCTTTGGATAGTCTTCTTCGCGGCACGCATAAAATGCATCCGCCGCTCCAATCCGACCGTCCAGTGTCAGGTCTTCAGCCAGGAAATGCTCGTCCATCGTCACGTGCAGCTCATGCGTGCACAGATTGGTCGGTGAATGCAGCACACCGTTCGGCATCACGAAACCATTATCCAGCTGCATCATCACATGCGGTGCCAGATGCCGAATTCCATTGTACTCGGTTTTGCCGAATCGTTTCATGCAGGCCAGGAACTGGTCCTTCGTCACGAACGAGTACAACCCCATGGCCGTCGTGTGATAATGCGACGCACTGACTCCCGGATTATCGAATGAGTTGATGTCGTAAACCTCCCACTTGGACCAGTGCAGATGGTCGGGGATAGGGTTCAGGTTGTCGAATTTTTTGGAGACAATCGGCCACGTCGGGCGACCGAACAGTGAATTGGCAAAGGCCGTCACTTTCGGCCCCATGACGGACTGGGGATTGGCGACGATCAGGTCCTGCAGAGAAATCACCTGCCCGTCGGGCGTCAGTGCGTGCGATTCGCCTTCGCGAAACGGGGCTTTTCCGGTGCGAGTATCAATGACGCCGGTGACAATCGGCACCGTACAGCACATCCAGATTTCGTCAAGCCCGGTCCCGTTCATGTAGTCCGGATAGTACGACTCAGCCGCCAGACGCAGGCGCCTTCCCGGAGTACAAAAGGTTCGACCCGCGTAACGCTGCAGCAACTGCAAAACACCACCGTGCCTGTTCAGACAGTCATCCAGAATCGCCGCCGCATTGCTGCCGGCTCCGTCGATAACAGCCTGCGTGGGGTACTCGTGCAGACGTTCCGCCAGAAATGCAGTCGCAGCCATGTGATATCTACCTTCAAAAAGTGCCTGAACCGTGTCGCCATGGCAGTTCGGGGAAACGGTCGTGTGGTTGCCTGATTGGAACACCGGGAAACGACTTCGTATCGGGCCGTCCCCGCCCCACAACGACGGATGTTAGAGGGACCGAGAAGAATTTGAAACTGAAACCGGGAGCACTGTGCCAGGGCACAGTTTCGTCTTCAACTGTTGAGAAAACTGACAAAAGTTGCCCAAAATACCGTGGCTCCCGGCCGCAGGCCCGGTCGGCATTTCGAATTGACGCCCCCCTGGCACGCGCCAGCCGGCAATGGAATCCCATGTCGCTCCACGGTTGCCACAGTCTTCGATCAGCCGCTGTCGTCTACGGCCTCAAGGAACCGAGCAATCAGTCCGTCCGGAGCCTTCACAATATGCTCAGGGCCGGGAAATCCGCCGCTTTGCACGTCCCGGATGAAGTCTCGAAACCCTGCGACTCGCTCCGCCTGCAGGTCCTGCTCCATGCGATAAAGGTTCCGATACTGTTTTGTATGCCGCGGAAAAGGCGGTGCGTGATTGCCCAGAATGTCTTCAGCAAACAAAAACTGAATGTCGCCGCCACTGCCTGCGCCAATTGACGAAGTGACCAGGCGAGTTCGGCAGGAGAGCTGTTTCAGGAGGTCAGCCGGAATGACTTCGACTTCAACCGCCCACGCACCGGCCTCTTCAAATGACCGGATCTGGCGGAAAATTCCCAGTGCTTCGTCCAGGGTTTTGCCGACGGCTTTCAAGCCGCCGGTCCACGTGGAAAGTCGCGGTACGAGTCCGGCATGAGCCTGCACGGGAATTCCAACTCGTGAAACAGCCTCAATAAAATCCGGTCCCCACTGACACATGACTCCGTCAGCACCCGCCTCCATCGCGTCAAACCCGGCCCGCACGGCTTCATCCACCGTCGCCACCTTCGTCAGACCAATACAGAAGGTCATAAAGGTGTGCGGGGCAGCCTTGCGGATGGCGATGGCACTGGCAGGATTCTGCGGATCAAAACGCACCTTCAGAGTATCAACACCGGCCTCTTCAGCAGCAACTGCCTCGCTGATCGTAAACGGCATGGTCTCGGTCAAAACCGCTTTGCCCTTCAGATTCTGCAGGTGTTTGACGGTGTAATTACGAGTCGCGTACTGGCCACCAAGCGTCATCGTGCGGTGCAGGCCCTGTTTGTGTGCATCCCGTGATGGCAGTGGGTTGGCCGGAGTTCCGTCTGGATTCATGAGCTGGTGTTTCTGTGCGGGTGACCTGTGGGGGAACACAGTACCGGGAGACGCCATCACTCGATGACATCCGGTGCAGCGTGCGACGGCAGTATCGCAGCACAGGGACAGGAATTCATCCAGTGCAGGTCGAACGGCCCGGGTTTTTGTCCCCTGAGAACAACAAAATCACAAACTCCCCCGGAAATTCTGAGGGGGTTCTGAGGATTTCGGCCAGTGATATGAATATCCGACGCTCGTTCCTCGAACCCTTGAAGACTGACTCATGCCTGCCTTGACCGAACTGCTGCACAAAGTCGAATCCGGCGACACACTGGCTGAAGAGCTGCTGCTGCAGCTGGCGTATGATGAACTGCGTCGTATTGCCGCGCTGCGGATGCGAGGTGAGCCGTCCGGGCAGACCCTGCAGCCAACCGCTCTGGTCCATGAGGCCTGGATCCGGGTTGTGGCGACGCGACATGGTGGGGCATTTCGGGATCGTCGCGCATTTTTTGCTGCCTTCGCGGGCACAATGCGACGGGTTCTGATTGATATTTCCCGACGCAAGGCAGCCGAACGCCACGGCGGAGGAATCGTCCATCAGTCTCTGGCCGACGATCCGCCAGAGCATGCGGCCCTGCGTCATAACGCAGCGTCCGATCCGACGGCGGAAGTGCTGCTTGTTCACGAAGCACTGGAACGCTTTGAAGCTCGGGATCCGTTGGCGGCAGAACTGGTGAAATTGCATTACTTCAGCGGACTGTCCCTTGCAGAGGTCTCTGAGCTGCTGCAGATGTCACGTGCCTCAGCCTTTCGCTGCTGGCGTTTCGCCCGAGCCTGGCTGAAGCTGGAAGTCGAACGCATACTCGCAGAACACCGTGACACTGCCACTCCCTGAAACTGCGGAGATGGCAATGTCCATTCCAGGAGACCTGTCGTGAATAACACAATGCCACAACTGCGTGCCGTGTATCTGCAGGCGATCGACATCGCGGAACCTGAGCATCGCTGCCGATTTGTCGACACTTGCTGCAGTCACGATCCGGAACTGGGGCGACACGTGAAGCAGCTGCTGGAATGCGGTGACGAGGATGCAGGCTTCATGACAGTCTCTGCGGTGCTGCAGACCGCGCTGCTGATGCCGCCTGAACAGTCAGCTGCGGAAACCCTGCAGCCGGGCACTGTGATCGAACGCTATCAGCTGCTGCGGAAACTGGGCAGCGGCGGGATGGGGACTGTCTTTCTGGCAAAACAACTGCAGCCTGTGAAGCGTCTGGTCGCTCTGAAGGTCCTGCGGTCCGACATGCTGACGACAGGTACTGCCGCACAAATCGCAGCTGAAAGCCAGACACTGGCGGATCTGAAGCATCCCGGCATCGTCTCACTGCTGGATGCCGGATGCCTGCCTGACGGCCGACCGTGGTTTGTGATGGACTACATCGCCGGTCTGTCGCTCACTGCATATTGTCGCGAACAGCAGCTCACTCCCGAAGAGCGGCTGAAACTCATCGTCGCGCTGTGCAATGCTGTCGGGCATGCCCATATCCGGGGCATAATTCACCTCGATCTGAAGCCCTCAAATGTGCTGGTCGAGCAGGTGGATGGGCGACCGGTCAGCCGACTGATTGATTTCGGCATACGGCGAGACCTGCATGCACCCTGTCAGCCGTCCGCACTCATCGGGGGAACGCCGGATTACATGAGCCCTGAGCAGGCGTCCGGCTGTTCCGATCAAATTGATGCCCGCTCCGATGTCTTTTCGCTCGGTCGAATTCTCGCAGAAGTCGTGTTCGGATCGCCGCTGGCTGTGGCATCGACAACTCACACGGAATCACTGCCCCTGCCTGGGCCTCGTTGCCGGGAATTGCGCTGCATCGTGCGTCGTGCGACGGCAGAACCTGCTGGTGATCGTTACGCCAGCGCAGCAGAACTCCGAGACGATCTGCAGAGGTTTCTGAATCGCCAGCCGATTATCGCCACCTTTCGCTCCGCGATAGAAACGCCATTTCGCTGCCAGCACTTCGCAAAACGAACGGCTGCTGCAACGAAGCAGCTGGTGAGCCTCACCGATATGCGAAAATCAGCGGAGTCCTGACTGTCGCGATCCGGAAACTGGGGTCCATCCGGGTTTCTTGTGAGTCCAGTCGCAGAGAGCTGGACAGCTGAGGCCCGGCACTCGAGGGATTGCCACGCCTGAATCAACCTCGCGGCTTGACGACCTTGATCAAATGAGTTTGTTCAAAATGTCGGGCTTTCTGCCTTCGTCGGAGCCAGCCATCGGTCGCTCGCAAGAGCTGGCGACCGATGGCTGGTGTAGACGAACGGCAGAACTGCCTTTGTTGGTGGAGCTGGAGAGAGCGGCCTGACCACAGAAATCCCGGAAGAACCCTTTTTGTGCTCGTGGCATCTCCCGCAGGAACAGTAGCCGACATCATACACAACTATGATTTTTCTGCAAATTAAGCGATTCCATTGGTGGTGTGACCCTGATTCCCAATGTGCTGTATTCACCCGATGCGTCACATCTTGCGTACTCCATGGCCCGCTCACTGCATGTCGTATCGGTATCCCCTTCCTGCAGACACCATCATGGCTTGCACGAAGCTGTGTTCCTGATCCAGACCGTACCCGTTACACAACCAGCACCTGCACGGCAAGATTGACAGCCGGGTCGGCATGGTTGATTTCGGCTTTCATGAGCAGACTGTCACCAGTTTCTCTTGAAAAACCGACTGCAGCCGCGAGGTAGGGTTGCAGGGTATAGAGCCCTCTCGGTGTATCATCACGGATGGTGATCTTCCACGAAACCTGCTCAGACTGACGTGGCTCCAGTTTGCAGAATGTCAGCGACCGGTATCGAAAGTACTGGCTACTGTCCAGGCCATCTGCAAACGCCACAACGCCCGCCGGACCTTCAATGCTGACGGGGTAATAAAATGGGTTGGTCACAGTCCCCTTAATGTAAATATCACCGCCCGGGATGCTCCGTGTTGGCGTATCACTGACAGATAGATCATGAAGAGATACCTCGACACTCTCGGCGATGACAGCCCGGATTCTGGCCCCGACGCCTGGACATGCCCCGAGGCCGTCACTGCTCAAAGGACAACGCTGGGCCACGAATGTTCCAATCTGAGCGACCTGATTCGACGGAAATCCCGACGGTGGCACGACGCGAATACCGAACTCAGTCCACGCTCGCATCTGCCTGACAGTTGCTTCACCGACAGTCGTCAAATCTGCTCCATCATCCGTCTGCACATGCCAGTCAGGGTCGGGGTCCTGCCATTTAATCTTAACATCGACCGGGAACATGTCGTCCGTGATCAGCGGAAACTCGCGATACCCGCCTTCACGTGAAAGTACCAGCAGTGGCGAAGGTCCCACGCCAAGCCCGATACTGTTGATCGGCGACTTGCTGTTATTACCGCCGACTCGCACCCGATTGTCCGTGGTAAGCAGGTTCTGTATGCCGGAGGTGCCCCCTGCAGAAACATGGAGCATCAGACGGACAGGAAAGCTTCCGGAATTGATAAGTGGCACAGAAACGACCGTCGGCAGGAATCGCAGCACTGCCTGCGATCGAGGGGCAATCAGAGTCGAGGACTCGAGTCTGGCTCTGATTCCTCTGTTTTGATTATATGCGTAATCGACCACCCACAACTCAGACTCGGCGGAGATCTCAACCGACTCATCCCCGGTGTTTTCCAGACGCAGTGTGAACACTGGTCGCTGAAAATCGTTCACCTGCTGTGGTTCGATGCTCCGCGGAACGGCACGGACCAGATTCGTAGTCGATTGTAAGGGAGACGCTTCATTCATGAATCGGCCTTTCTGCAATCGTCGCATGGGACGTCACTGACACCCGACCAACGAGGCGAAATCCATGGCGTTTGAGTCTCAAAAAACCACGTGCTGGCTCAAAACTCCCTGGAAAATCGCAAACAGACGGCGACTGCCCATCTGGATTGCTTTGACAGAACCACAACTTTGCCAGGGCAAAGCATGGACAGCAACAGGGGAATCCGCAGGTCAGTCCCTGGTCATCACCGTCCTGTCAGCTTGCACCTTGAATCGACGGTTCTGTGCGAAAGCCCGCATGTCGCGATCCGGAAACGGGCCATTTCGCACCCTTTGTAAAGAGTCAGCAGGAAAAAGCCAGAACTTCTGCAAACAAGTTCTGTTTCAATTGCGTTGACAAGCCATTGATGGATACTCTCTGCCCCCAATGACGGAGCGCACAACTGTTGTATCGGGTCACCTCATGCGATTTTTAAATTCCTGCATCGCCATTCCCTTCTTTTTTGTCCTCGTGGCATCTCCCGCAGAAACAGTAGCCGACATCATACACAACTATGAATTTTCCGGCAATTTAAGCGATTCCATTGGTGGTGTGACCCTGATTCCCAATGGCGGTACGGTCACCTCATCAGAATATCAGTTTCTCGCAAACCAGGGACTGGCTCTGCAAAGCCCGCGTGCACTCAAAAGCTATACCCTCGCGATGCGATTCAGGTTCAGCGATGTCAGTGATTTTCGAAAAGCAGTGGACTTTAAAAATTTGACTTCCGACGATGGGCTGTACGTGAGCACCGCAAGGCTGGAACTTTATGGGGTCTCTGGCGCGGGCCCCGGCGGTGCATTCGCAGCCAATGTGTTCTCAGTGTTGGCATTGACGCGGAATGACAGCACGAAAAACGTTATTGGCTACGTCAACGGCGTCAAGCAGTGGGAATTCACCGACAACGACGAAGTGGCTGTTCCTGTCTTTACGTCTGGTAAGAGCACTTTTCAATTCTTTAAAGATGACGGGGAGACCTTAAACGAGGCGTCTGCCGGGGCCGTGGACTGGATCAAAGTCTACGACGCTCCGCTTTCCATGGCAGATATTGCCGGGCTCTCCACCTCGGTGCCTGAACCAGGTGTGGTGATGATCTGCGGCCTGGTCTCTGGCTGGCTGGCCGTTCGTTGCTGGCGGCGACGACATTGCAGTAACTGCGCTGCCTGACCGCCCGGGGCCTGACCGCCCGGGGCCTGACCGCCCGGGGCCTGACGCCGCCTCATGCTGCGGTCGGTCCTGCGGCGTGAAACCGGGGATTTCAATTACCGATCATCCGCAAAACACACGTCACACAGCTGTCCTCGTTGCCCCTGACGATCTGAGTGCCAGCCAATCCTTATCGCCTCTTCCTGAGTTTTCAGACGTTAACGGCGATGACGACGTCGACCACCCGTTAAGGGTATTCGGAGTTGCAGAAGGAACGGTGGAAACCAGGGATTTAAGTAATTGGTGAGTTGGGACGATGAGTTTCAGATCAACGGGCAACCCTGAACGAACGAAATCAGAGCGCCGTTCACCAACCGGTTGCAGATTCGAGCCCTGTGCCACGAGCTTTTTGTTTTTCTGCGGAAAAAAAAGCCCCAGTACCAAACGCCAAAACGCCGAGAGTGACTGCTCTCGGCGTTTTTCGTTTCCCGGCCACTTTTCCCAGTATTTTCGCCACTTTCCGGCCCCCGCACCCACCCGCCGGCAACTCTCAGTCCGCAGAAAAAACAACTGCGCCCCCGAAAGAGACCCTCAGGTCTCTCCCGGCACCCCCCAAAAAAAAGTCTCGAACTCTCACACTCTCCGGTCAACAGCCGCGAAAAGTGAACAGCCCGTCTTCTCCGGGGGCGCGAGGAAGACAGTTGCGGAAAGTGCGGGTGAGTTAACAGACCCAGAGGCTCAGTTCCGCGTAGTGTACGCCAACTGTGCGAACTGGCCGCCATTCCTGAATCAGCACGGAATGTACTCTTCACAGGCGATCATCTGAGACGCCCAGCACCCGGTACTCACGCGGAAACACAGGATCGTCGGGCGTGCGGGCTTCGCATCGGAATGTGGCTGGTCAGGCGGGCCTTAGAGTTCTGCGTGTATCATGAATCAGCCCGTTTTGGAACAGATTCCAGATCACAGGCTCGGTCGCGTATCTGTGCAATCGGCGTGAGCTGTGATTAAAACAAGGGATTCCGATCTGGACCACAGATTTCACAGATGATGGGAGCTTTTCAGTCCAGTGTCTGTGCGATTCTCTGCTGTTGTCGCCGTGCACCGAGCTGTCAGTTTTGCGGGATCAGTTTGGGTGCCGGTTTGTCGTTGGCAGCGAGGAATTGCCCAAGTTCATGCCAACTCGTCGCTCGAGTTCCTCGATTCGCTTTTGCTGTGATGCAATGATCTGATCCTGCTCCTGATACGCGCGCACAGCATTTTGACCAACGCCCGCCCTGCAGGCGTCAACTCATTCAACAATTCCAGAGGTATGTCCGACATCCGTGTCGTGCACGACGTATCGCACATTCTTCTCCATTTTCAAAGATGAATCCTGAAACTGTGAACGGTTACGTTTCCTGCGGCAGTCTCGCGGTTCAATGTCATACAGAGATGCCAGAACGTGCAGGACGGTGACAATCCTGGTGCCACCGAATCAGTTGGCCCGCATCTCCAAAAAACATCCCATCGGCAGAAATCCTTGACTTGACCGCGCATACCATCAGAAGTATAAAAAAAACTTGGTTGGCCACCGTGGGCTTTGTGGGCTTCGGCGTCGTTAACCGGAATCTGGTCCTCCGACGAAGATTCAACAGCCATTTGTTTCTCGGTTGCCCGGTAGCATCGTGGCAGACATCGACGGGCACCCCGCCGTGCTCAGCAATCCCGTTCAACACAGCGAACTCTCGCAGCAGTCACTCTGAACGAACTTGGCAGATTTGTGTATGATCGCTGCAGGGCGTCAACGCGGTCTGGCACTGGCTACTTCAAAGCGGCCGCTCCTTCAAATGTACCTTGCCGGAGAAACTCAGATGCCTTCAGGAATGTTCAAATACGCTGCTCTGCTGACATACCTTTTATTCTTAAAAGATTTGTGCCTGCCAATCGCATGCGCTGAAGAACCAAAACTTCCGGCAACGTCAACAGCAATTGTCATAGTCGATCCGACCTGTGATCGGTTTGATGCTTTCACAAGCGATTATCTGCCTGCAGCGCAATCTGAAGTGGTCTGGGTGGACGGACCGGAGTTCGGCTATTTCGACTACGACCACGACTCCCAACTTATGCTTTACATTCCCGCCCCAGACAACTGTGACAGCATCGACACGTTCGTCGTCTATGCGACCAACCCACAGGGCGACTGGGACATCGCAAGGTTTTTTTTTGATCCCGCAACCCGAGAACTGGTGTTCGCCAGGGATAGTCGCGGCTATGACATTCCCCAACGCGGCACACCACCGGGAATTGTTCTTGAGCCTCGTATCCTGAATCAACCCCCTGTCAGAAGACCATGGGAGGGCAGACCGAGAGTTGCAGGGGAGCCGTCCCCCTGGTCTTTACCCAAGTACCCGCCGGTCATCGATGTGACACCTCTACCGCGTCCCTCGAGCCCGGCGATTCCAGAAACACAGGATGATCCTCAGGTTCCAGAGCCACGAGTAAAGCCCAGACGTTTCCCATACCCAAACTGGCTTTGGATTGAAGACCGTGAGCAACCGGGGAAGAACTGGTGAAAGTAATTCAAAAAAGTGAATTTGCCGCCCATCTCGTGGACGATCGGATTATCGAATCGATCGTCATGTCTGTCAGAGGACTGGCATTCTCAGGTCGTCAGTGTCGGACCAGTGTTACTGAAGGAATTGGTCCGACAGCCCCGGAATTCTTCCTGGCAGGACATCCTGAAAAGCGAACTGGAAACTTCTGGCAACCGTCGACCGCACCATTCAATAAAGCTCGCAGCCAATTTAGGTGCGCTATGGAACTTCCATAAAGCCGTGCCAGCAGCAGTGGCACGGCGCCAGCACGAGACGATCTACGCGGCTGGGCCGGCGTAAGCGTCCGACAAATCCATTCTTGTCAGAGTCTGCAGCCCGGAGCCCGGTGTCCTCCGGTTTCCAGATTTCCCGTGATGAGGTTGTCCATGAACGAGTTGGAGCAGGTGTGGCGTGAGCGGATTGATTGGGTGCAGGCTGTCGGGCGGACCATCGCTGTGGCCCGCATTCAATCGCCGCTAAGCGACACCTGCATCCGAAGTCAACTGCAGCCCGCCTCGGATTTCCGAGGCCAACGTACCCCTGCCACAAAGTTAACAACCCGTCTACCCCGCCACCCTTTTTCCGTCATCTCCGGGTCGGACCGGGTAGCTCTCCAGACAGAGGGACTGTCTTTGGCTGACAGCCACACCCGCCCAGCAACAGAACGCACCCCGGAGAGCGACTATGGAGACCGTTTCGCCCGAACGCACGAATTCCGCCCCGCGATCTGAACTGGCCGCACTCTTTGCCGCCGCCATTCGCAGGTTGCTCGAACGCGAGGTTCTGACCTCGCCAATCTCTCCGGAACTCTCGGCCAGTCGATTTGATGTTCCTCCGCAAACCAGGCTCAATGGTCGGCACGGTTGAGAGTGCCTGGTGGCTCATCAAACGCATCGCGTGTCGGATGCAGTCCAACCACGCAGGCGGACTCCCCCCAGGCGTGCTGCCGCTCGTCAGGAAGGCACACCAGTCCGCAACGCGATCTGCACCCGCAAGTCCTCGGAAAATTGCCTGGACTACGTTTCGCCGGAGGCCAATTCATCCGGAAACAATGGTGGCTGTCCGGGACCGCGGATACGCAGTATCTGCACTTCCTGATCGCGTATCAGTATGACCATTCGGTATGTGTTGCCCTTGCGGGTTCGAAAAAACACCTGCCTCAACGGCATCCCGCAGTGATCCGATTCCGGGGCGAGCGAATATGCCTCTGGTGATCGTTTCAGTCGGGTGACAACGGCCTCAAACGCCAGCACGAGGGCGAGAGCACCGCGAGGTGAATGAGCGTGTATCCAGCTGGTAATCGCCTCGAGGTCCTGAATGGCTCGTGGCAGGATCCGGATCTGATAATCTGTCATTTGGCCTCAGCCACGTGATACCTGGTTTTCAGGTCGGCAATCACATCTTCGACCAGTGCTCCGCGTTCGCCCCGTTCAATGTCACGCAGGGATGCACTCACCGCCAGAGCATCGTCGGGACCTGTTTGATATTCAGTATGCTGGCTTTTCCATTCATCCAGCAGATCATCAAGTTCAAGTTGGGCACCACCTGTCTGAAGCCTGGCGGTTGCGTAGGCCTGAAAACTGTGAAGCTGATCGAGTGATGTGGGCATAGGTGGTTTCCTTTCAATCGAATAATGGTACCCGTGAGCCCCGGAGCGAGTCAAACCGGGTTCTGTGCGATACGCGTTTTGCTGGCAGCGTTGGCCAGCATTTTAGGAAATCTCCAGCCCCCACACCCACCCGCCGGCAACTCTCAGTCCGCAGTAAAAACAACTGCGCCCCCGAAAGAGACCCTCAGGTCTCTCCCGACACCCCAAAAATAAAAGTCTCGAACTCTCACACTCTCCGGTAAACAGCCGCGAAAAGTGAACAGCCCGTCTTCTCCGGGGGCGCCAGCGAGACGGCTGCGGAAAGTTGGGGGTGAGTTAACAGGATTCCGCAGGCTCGCATTCCACGTGGTGTACGCGAACTCTGCGAACGATCGGCCGTTCCCGAAGAAGCACGGAGTGCGTTTTTTCCTGGCGATCAACGAGGACAAGCAGTGTCTGGCACTCGCGTGGAAGGACAGGATCGACAGGCGTGTGAATCGCGGGATTTGCTTGGGAACGTGGGCTGTTGGCACATTCGTAGCGACTGCTGTAGCCGCGTGCGAGCGAATGATGCTGCCATCAATTCGAGGCTTTTCCAGCACTTCGGTTCATTGCTTTTTTTCGTCAGGATTAATCGCTGCAAATTCAAGGGCCGACCCTCGAGCAATTTCAAAGAATCGATTCTTGTCCTTGAGGCTTTGTTTACCATTGCCTTCCGCAATGTTCAGTGGAATTGATTGCGCCGCACGCAGCCATTGATCCCGAGTGTGTCAATTCGAACCGCCGAGGGATCTTGCGATTTGATAAGAGAACGCAACGTGCTCGATCGAGACCCGACCCACGTCGAGGCGTTCATTATCGAAAGTCGGCTCTGGCATCAGCGATCCTTTCGAGTACGAGTACCGTTGCACTGAGTACGAGTACCCTTGTGAACGGTGGCGATCAGCGGCTCGCGACCAAAAATTAACCACGCTACCGGAATCTATCGCGAGTCCGCTGCATCGCCTGGTTCGGCACGAGACGCATCGGCCAGAGTGTGTTCGATGAATTCTGCCAGCAACCGTGATTCGACGCCATCATTGTGTAGCCCATTGAGCATTCCCGTCTGATCTGCCGCCGACCTGTTCTGGCCCAGTTTGTATTTGCCCTCGATACGAGTTAACGGTATCTCGAATCCGATAACGCCAGCCAGCAGCCGCTGGCGAAAGTCATCCGGCAGATCGTTCGACCACGGGGACTGCCGACCGGACTCATATTTGCGAACGGTCAAATCAACAACCTGGCGGGTCTCGTCTGCCGACAGAAGGCGAGGCACGCCGTATACATGCACAACAGCGTAGTTCCACGTTGGGACTGCTGGTCCGGTGGCGTACCACGTCGGTGATACGTAGGCATGCGGCCCCATAAAGATCGCGAGGGCCTCGGTATCGCCAAAGCCTTCCCACTGTGGATTGCCGCGCGCGAAGTGGCCCAGAAGACGTTCGTTTTCGTGATCGACTATAAGCGGCACATGGGTCGCAGATAGTGCGCCATGACAGGTGCTCACAAGCGTGGCAAAGCCGTACCGTCCCATGAACGCAAGCAGCGTTTCGCGATCATCGACGCGGAATGATGTGGGGATAAACATATGCTGAAGATGTCTGTGTGGGCTGCCAATCAGGTATTTGACCGCCGAGGTTCTGATCGTTGTCAACGAAGCCACAGGCGGCTGAGCTTAGCCTGCCGCAACGGACAGCGATCAGGGGGTTGAAACGTGGGTTGCAACAGACCGAGTTTCTGAACTTTCTGCCGGACCGCTTGAGTCGCTGCCTGCCGTCAAAGTGATCTGCCAATCGGGCGCACTTGTCGTGTGCCCCGATGCCGCCTGACGCTGCCGAGCATCCTCTACGATTGCCCGCAGATCGCCACCAAAACGCTCGGAGATCTTTCTCCTCGTTTCATGGATTTCATCCAATACAAGATCAGTCATTGTCGTCATGAGAGTCATCAGAAAGTAACTCCTCTGGAGTGCAGATGACAGGAAGTTGCAGTCCAGGGTCTGCAATCACGTTTCGAAGTCGAGGCGTGATCCGCGCATTGGCGATGTGCCGGCAGTTCCATGTCAGCAGGTATTGTACTCGATGGCGCACAGCAACTGCGATATGAAGTGCATCCGTTCGAGCTTTTTCCGGAAGAACAGCGCGATTCATGATTTCTTCAGCAATTTCCGCAACCAGCTGATCAAGTGGCAGAAGGGGAATATTTTCGAGCAATCGCAGGCGCTCGGCTGCGAGTTCTGCGTTCCCCGCTGACGCCTCGTCCATGACAAACTGTGAAGAATAGATCGCAAACTTTTTCTTCTCGTCCCGCCACCATCGGTGTGTCAGCACCTGCCGCGCTGCAGCCACGACGTTTGAGCCTTGTCTTTGACGAAGATAGCTCACCACTGACGTTTCCAAATAGACCGATTCCAATTATCACCTCCGCTCTGATACAGAGAGTCATCACTGATCCCTGCGTCATTTCAGCATTAGTATTACCGTCTTCGAACGGGCCCCCTTCGTTTCCGTCTCAGATTACACGTCTCGCAGATACTATTCCATTCTGCCACGCTGCACACCACTCTGAATTGACAGCACGCCCCCGTCCTGCCGTTAACACCCCGTCTCCCCCGCCACCCTTTTTCCGTCATCTCCAGGTCGGACCGGGTAGTTCTCGAGGCAGAGGGGCTGTCTTTGCCTGACAGCCCACACCTGTCCAGCAACAGAACGCACCCGGAGAGCGACTATGGAGACCGTTTCGCCCGAACGCAAACGGTGGGCCTGGTCGCATTTCTGTTCTGGCCGGGGGACGTAGCGGGAGGGCGAAGCTCCTGCTGAGCCGCATCCCTGTTGCTCCGCAAGAATATTTGCAACAGCGTGTCACGCAGAGCAGTGTTCAAAGGCTCGGCAGGAGCCTCGCCCTCCCGAGTCTTCGCTGCCGCCATTCGCAGACTCATCAAACGCATCGCGTGGCGGATGCAGGCCAACCACGAAGGCGGACTCACCGAACGTGCCCGCAACCCATCACGCTGCCGGAGGATTTCCGCCTTCCCTTGCCGGAACCATCCTCGTGACCGGCACTCATATCAACGGATTCCTGTACTTCAGGCTGCAGAAAGGAGGCCGTTCATGAGTCGCCAGACCCCGCGAACTGCGCGTCAGGAAAAGACCATCGTTCGCTGTGCCATCAAATTCAACTCGCTCGACGCTCAGCGACTATCCGGCACTCACACGCCTGATTTCCGGTACCGCTGGATAAGCGTGGGGAGAAATTGAGGATGCGCGACGAGCGGAAAATGGAGTGGCGGCATTCTCGCGGTGGGCTAAAACATGACGCGCAGCATTTGCACCATCCACCTTCCCCCGAGGACAACTGCTCAGGCTCTTGGCAAAATTTGACATCAAACAATGCTCCGAGTAAACTGCCGCGCTTATTTGTCGCGGTGCGTTTTTTGGGAGCAGGCAAGTTGGGCAGCACACTGAATCTGTCACTGACTGATGAACTTCGTTCGTTTATCGACAGCAACTGCGGTGACGGTACGCTGTACGCCACTCCCAGTGAGTTCGTCCGTCAAGTGCTCAGGGAGAAAAAAGAGCGGATAGAAGCGGCACAGATTCGCGATGCGATTCTTGATGGTTACCAGGATGCTGTTGCCGGAAGGACGGTTGCATGGCAGGGAGACCTGCGGCAACTTCTGAAGAAGGCCGGCCAGTGAAACGGTCACGCAGCAAGGTACGCCTCGCTCTGACCCGACGTGCGATCGAAGATCTGCGGCAGATTGAACGCCATTCGGTCAAAGAGTGGGGAAGAAAAGTTGCGGATAAGTATCTCGACGATGTCACAGCCGCTTTGGACAGAATCAGCCAAAGCCCGCAATTGCTTCAGGACAACAGAGTTGGCATTCCCGGGTTAAGTTTCTACCGTATTCGCAGACACGTTCTTGTGTGCGATTACCGAGACAACTCCGTCATTGTCCTCACAGTGATCCACACCAGTATGGACTTGCCTGCACGTCTGCTTGAGTTGGAGTCGCGTTTGTTGACAGAGGCACAGATTCTGCGAGCGAGGCTGCACGGAGACTCGTCTGCCGCTGAGTCGACTCAGTGAGCCCGCCGCGGCATGGAGGACAGTGTGGAATTCCTGCTGCGACTGGCATTCGATCTGCTGTTCCGGATCCTGTTCAGCCTGCGAGGCTGGATTGCAGCCCACGTCCTTCGTCTGCAGGGACGCGTGCATGCAGATGGATGTTTTGTTTTCGCGTGCGGATTGGTGTTTTGGACGCTGCTCGCGACTGGTGCGCTCTCCGGGCAGAGGAACTGACTTTGCCCGACAACCGCCACCTGTCAGCCAGCAGCATGCACCCGGAGAGCGACTATGGAGACCGATTCGAAAGCAAACCGTCAGCCAAATCGCATTTCTGTTCTGGCGAGGAGCCGTGGCGGGAGGGCGAAGCTGGGATGGTGAAACGGTGTGAGAATGGGGAAATCGGGATGTTTTCGCTCTGCCAGCCACTTGACATCTCTTCCGTGACGGGTCGTTGCCAGCACTGTTGGTCTCACGCAAAGGCGCAAAGACGCAAAGTCAGGACAAAATGTTCACTTTCCCAGCACTTCATCTTGGCGTCTTTGCGCCTTTGCGTGAGGTGAAAAGCTGGAACCGGCAGACGCCTGAGAGCCGGCAGAGTGGAATGTTCTCGTCCTGTCTGCCAGTGTCCTTATCACCGTTTCACCATCCCAGGGCGAAGCTCCTGCTGAGCCACATCCCTGTTGCTCCACAAGAGTATTTGCAACGGCGTGCCACGCAGACCAGTTCAAAGGCTCGGCAGGAGCCTCGCCCTCCCGAGTCTTTGCCGCCGCCATTCGCAGACTCATCAAACGCATCGCGTCGCGGATGCAGGTGAACCACGAAGGCGGACTCACCGAACGTGCCCGCAACCTGTCACGCTGCCGAAGGATTATCTCCTTCCCTTGCCCGGAACCATCCTGGTGACCGGCACCCAGATCAACGGATTCCTGTTCTTCAGGCTGCAGAAAAGAGGCTGTTCATAAGTCGTCAGACCCCGCGAACCGCGAGTCAAGAAAAGACCAGCGTTCGCTGTGCCATCTTCTTGCAAGTCCACGAAAGATGGCCTGAACGATATATGTATCCAGACGGTACTCCAGCCAACCAGTTGCGGCCACGGGATGCGCAGAAGCGAGGTCTGCACAGGACGATGCCGTTCACGATCAGCGAGGCAGCAGTTGCTGAAGAGGCAGGTTTTAATACGAGGAAGTTTCGGTTTGATCCGAAGAGTCCGGTCAGTGCGATTGCTGTTCACAAGGCGGCTCCGAGTACCTTCACGACTTTCTGTACTGGGCTGACGAAGGTCGCAACCGTTAATAAGGCAGTCCGCGGCGGATTTGATGCGATGGAAGCCGGTGCAGACGGAGTGCTGTGTCAGTGGGGGCCGGATTTCATTCGAGCAGTTCTTGGTGGCGGTTACTGCAGACGGATGACGGCACGGTTGGCTGACCATAGATCGTTCACCCGGGGTTTATGTTGCAAGTCGTTGCTCAGGCAACTGATATGACGTCACCTAAAAAGCTGGCAAGGCTGTGGAGTCGGGACCTGGAAACGCTGCTGTCCAGCGTTCGCGTTAGTCTTTGCGTATGTTCTCCGTACGTCACCAGTTTCGGCGTGCAGTTTCTCCTCTCACATCTCGCCAGTACTGTCAAAGACTCTGTTCGGCTCACTCTGCTGACCGATCTGTCTCCGCTGAATGTTGCTCAGGGCGCCACGGATCCTGGGGCCATCCGTGAGCTGGCAGAGTCAATACCGAGTTTGCGGATTACGCATCTTCCTCGAGTGCACGCCAAAGTGTTTGTGCAGGATTCTCAGTCCGCAATCGTCACCTCGGGCAACCTGACCGCCGGCGGTCTGGAGTCAAATTATGAATATGGCATCCTGATCTCTGACCGCACACTGGCCGGCGGAATTGAGGATGACATACATGATTACACCGCGCTCGGAGCGGATGTGTCCAAAGTTGCAATCGAAGAATACAGTGAGAAGGGGGCGAAGCTGCGCGATTTGTATTCGTCGCAGCAGATTCAGTCTCGGCTGGCGGCACCGGAACTTCAGCAGGCATTGACGGACGCAGCGGATGACCTGATTCGGCTCAGGCTGAATGGCGGAGCGATGCATACCGTGTTCGCTGCATCGATCATGTTTCTGCTGACAAAATACGGTCCCTTGTCAACTCACGATCTGCACGATCAAATTGCAGCACTGCACCCGGACCTGTGCGACGATGCTGTCGACCGCATCATCGAAGGAAAGCGTTTTGGGAAAAAGTGGAAACACGCAGTCCGATCTGCACAGCAGCACCTGAAACGCCACAACAGGATCCTGTTGCTGGATGGGCTCTGGCAACTGCCGTAGTCGCGTCCGGCCGTTCAGCACGGTGACATCGCCAAATGACCGAACAGTTCAGGTGCTTTTCTCAGGGAATGCTCAGATTACTTCGTGCAGCGGTTTGTTGCCCTGGTCGACAAGGTACTGCGGGACTCCGGCGAGGTCAAAAATGCGGGTGTTCTGGGCATCAATGCCAGCACAGTGGTACAGAGTGGCAAAGACTTCCTGGAAGGTAACCGGTCGCAGCTGCGGAGTTTCACCGTAGCGGTTGGTGGAGCCGATGGCCTGCCCGGTTCGCATTCCGCCGCCAAAGATCACGGCTGTGTTGGCCTGCGGCCAGTGGTCGCGACTGTTGCTGGCGTTGATTTTCGGCGTGCGACCGAATTCCCCCCAGACAACGACTGAGACATCCCGATCCAGTCCCCGCTGATGCAGATCGGTCACCAAGGCCGCCAGTCCCTGATCCAGTCGCGGACATTCTTCACGACACTTGGGGAAATTCATGCCGTCCCCGCCGTGCCAGTCCCAGCGGCTGAAGTTCAGAGAGACAAACCGGGCCCCGGCTTCCACCAGTCGCCGGGCCACGCAGAAATTCTCGACCATCGGCGGTGCTCCGTCGCGCTGGAAGGCTTCGCTGCTGGCACCATAGCTGGCCACCACTCGAGGATCCTCTTTGGACAGGTCGAGTGCATCCACCAGTTTCGATGTGGTCAGGATCCCCATGGCCTGCTGAGCATACACATCCAGACTTTCCATCTGCCGCCGCTGATCGGCGTCGCGGCGAAAGCGATCGAGTGACTTCATCAGCGCTGTCCGATCCTGCAGCTTTTCCAGGGTGATCCCGTTCAGGGTCATGTTTTCGGGTTTGCTGCGAGCTTCGCGGCCGACCAGATTGAACGGAGCATGGGCCACACCCAGAAATCCGCCGCCACCCGGTTCGCCCCAGGTGCGGTTGCCCGTGTTGTACATCAGCGCCACATTGGCCGGGATTGCCGGCGTCACCTGGCCCGCCATCCTGGACACCCAGGCACCGCCCGAGGGCCAGCCACCCGGTGGCTGGCGACTGCCCTTGCGGCGACCGGTCATGCACTGGTACGCGTCGTGCCCGCCGTCAGAATCTGACAGCGAGCGCACGAGGACGAATTTGTCCATCAGCTGAGCCATGCGGGGAAACAGCTCGCTGACATAAATGCCGGGAACACTGGTGGGGATGGCTGAAAATTCGCCGCGGATTTCTGCCGGTGCTTCGGGCTTGGGGTCCCACATGTCCAGATGCGGCGGTCCGCCGGGCAGATAAATGTTGATGATGGCTTTGTGCGAGCGACCGGATTTTTGCTGTTCGTCAGCCCGCAGCCCGTCGGCGAGGGAAACCCCGCCCAGAGCCATGCCGCCGATCGTCAGAAAATTGCGGCGGGAGATGCCATCACAGAAGCCGGTTCGGCGAGTTTGCGAAGCAGGTGACTGGCCAAGGATCGTCAGCATGACGTGGTTCCCGGGTTAAAGTTTGGAGCAGCAGCAACGGGGGCAGGTGAGCGAGGCTGCTGGTGAAAGCAGCCGGGCGGGGCGGGGGGTGCGGAATGTCGGAATTCGATTCTCCGGTGCAGTACTTTATCCCAATCGGCTTCCCGCGGTCAAGAATTCCAGCGATTTGCGGGGTGTTTTCGAGGGAGTTTTGGGGCAGCGCAGGCAGGTGCGGTGCCACGGATGTTTCCTTTCGCCACGGATTGACATGGATTATCGCAGTGGGACGATTTGAACCACGAATGGACACGAATGGACACGAATTCGTGTAGATCGGGCTTTCCAGCCCGAGATCTGTCATCTTGCCTGCGGAATCTCTTCGAGCTGACCCATTGAGTTGTGTAGTGCCCCGAACACTGTGGGGGCTCGCCCGAGGCCTCGGCGGGCCCGACATTTTCAAAGCCGATGAATGTGCGGCACAAGGGCCGGGTTCAGCCGTACGTGAAACGGGTAGCCGGCATGCGGCTGACACAGTTCGTTAAAGCACAGTTCCATGTCCTGCAGCAGGCGCCCGACGTCAAGGCCCGCGGCACCCTCACGAAATCCCAGCAGCCGCATGCGGCTGCTGGAATACATCCGCAGTGCCCCGCCCAGATTTCCTTCCTCAAAGTGAAACAGCGCGACAGCCGCCTGAATCAACCCCTGAAACAGGGACTTTTCCGCACACGTCAGTTCACTCCAGTAATCTTCAAACACGTCATGGCAGTCGAAATACTGGCCTGAATTGAACAGATCGATACCCTGCTGCACTCGAGGATCATCAAAGCCGGGTTCTGTCATGCAGTCACCATGCGGATACCTGCAGACGCGAAGTCCGGAAGACCGGTTGCGGTGTCACAACCAAATGGCCTCGACGCAGCACATCCGCACTGACGGGCAGGGGTGGCTTCAGCGATGGCTTCTGCATGGCCACATCTGGTGCCGCTGCAGCGGCACCCAGCTCAGCCCACTGATCGAAATACGTCGCAAAAGCGGTGTCGCGAAAACCCCGACGGTAGTGGATTGGATCAAGCCCGTACCACGCCCTGTCCGGATGCACCAGTCGCAGGCCCTGGTCGGCTGCCAGTACGGTCAGCAGATGCTGCAGCTGCGAAGCCTGCTCGCAGGCCTCTGACAGCGTCAGCGGACTGCCCTGAAAGAGCAGTCGGCGAGCAAGCAGGAAGCGAAATGGTGTCAGATCGTTGAGCGCGGCCAGCGGCAGCCCGGTCAGCACAATGTCGGCCCGTGGATCCCACGATCGAATCCGCTGCACCGTTTCACCGACCGCCTGCTGGATATCGGGCGGAGCATACCGGTAGATGATATCGTTACCGACATCGGTCAGGAGTACCAAAGGCGGTGCGGCCGCAGGGGTCGGCAGGTTCTGCCAGATTCGTGACTCAAGCACCCCCGGCAGGACTCGCTGCAGACACCGGGACGATCGCAGATACGAACGGCCCATACCAAGGCAGGCATGCAGTTGCAGCGGCTGCGACAACCGCTGCTGCAGTTGTCGCATCAGCGCCGGCCAGCCCAGCACCAGGTTGCTGGCTCCAAACAGCAGCACATGCCGGGTATCTGCTGCCATGGAAGTCTGGTCGGAATCGCTGTCCGGCACCGTCGCGCTGGCCCCTGTCACAGTGCTCACTTCGACTGGCAGTTGGCCAGAGCAATCAGACAGTAGGCGGTGACCAGATTCGGGTCACCCTCATACCAGCGGTCGGCCGGGTTGGTCCAGCTGCCGTTGGGCTGCTGCAACTCCTTCAGTCGCGCTGTCAGTTCAGCTTTCCAGTCATGCAGATGACCGCTGGCGTCTTCGAACTGCTGCACTTCCAGCACGTTCATGGTGCGAGCCATGGTCTGGAAGTAGTAGAACAGTCCCTGCTGTCCCATGCCGGGATTTTCCTTCAGAGTGTAGTTTTTGCGAATCCACTGAGTCGCCGCAGCGACTCGCGGGTCATCCTTCTTCAGCCCCGCATAGATCATGCTTTTCAATCCGGCGTAGGTCATGCTGCCATAGGACGAGTGTCCGCCGTTTTCGGTGACACCGGCTTTGGATTCACCGCCTTTGGCCGGAGTGTAGATGAAGCCGCCGTCATTGGTGCGACCGGCCCACGGCATAGTGTTGTACGGGGATTCCAGGTTTTGCGCACGGCTGATGAAGATCAAAGCCTTCTGCATGGCCGGGTCATCCGCCGGAACTCCGGACTGCTGCAGGGCTTCCAGGAGGAATTGTGTATTTGACATGTCCGGTCGCTGCTTGCTGTCGTAACCGGCACCGCCGTAAGCCCCGTCACTGGTTTCTATGCCTTCGCCGGCATCCCACTGCAGGTCGCGCAGGAACTGCCGGGCTTTGCTGATTTGTGCATCATAGCGGCCATCACGGCCGGCCTGAGCGAGCGTCATCATGGCGATGCAGGTTTCATAATTCTGATGACGGCTGGCCGGGGCGTGAATGCCGCCGGTCGGCTGCTGCATGCCGACCAGAAACTTCAGGCCTTTGGCAACAACCGGGTCTTCCGGGGGAAGACCGCTTTGTACCAGGGCCGAAGTGACAAGACCGGTGATGCCGACGGATTCCGGAGTGGTCCATGAACCGGATGCATCCTGCGTGACCTGAAGAAACTGAAGAGCTTTCTTCTGCATCTCAGCAAGGTCATCAGCCTGAGCGGGTAACGCCAGCAGCAGCGGCAGAGCGGTCAGCAGGAGACCGGCCAGCAGCGGACGACCGAAGACGCGAAAGAACTTTGAGCGGGCAGCCTGCGGGATCATGAGTACAGTTTCCTGAACAACCGAAGCGAGCGAACGTGCAGGGGATTCTATCGCTGCAGGCGGGTGAGGGCCAATGCGGAGCGGTGGAACTGAGAAATTCCGAAGAGAAACCGGGACTCAGAATTCGCCTGCAACTTCGCCGGAATCGCGGGTTCCCAGGCCCCGCCAGACTTTCTGATCGATTGACGAACTGAAGGTGCGGACGGAGCCGTCGCACATCGCGGAATTGACGATCCCGGTGTGATAGCTGCGGGATGTGAGCACGGAATAGCTGACTGAGGTCAGCGAGCTGCCTTCCTGGCGTGAAGCGTAGTCAGTGTTGTTGTAAGTGACGCCGTTGTCCACGAACACCACGTTGGTATTGGGTGTGAGTGTGGTAGTGAAACCACTGTGGTGCGAGTGTCCATTGGCCCATTCTGTGTGTGCGGTACCGTCACGAGTTGCCGGCAGAATGCGGTCGCGCAGTCCGCTGTTTGCGTACACAGCAACCTCGGCGGCGGTGTTGGGGACGGCAGTCGAAGGCGGGCCGCCGTTGCGGGTGTAAGCGGTCCATGCATGTACTTCGGAGGCCAGCAGTGTGTTGCTGGTGCCATCCGTAATGTCGGCCATGCGAATGCGTGAGTTGGGGAAGGTGATGCCGTCACCGCCCTGACGAGTTGCCGGGTTGAAGACGAGCCACGTGCCGAAGTTGAAGCCGTAGCAGGTGGGCATGAGGAAGATGCCATTGGTTCCGGTATCGCGAGCCCGATCGGATTTGGGGTCCGAAGGGCAGGCATACACGGGGACTCGAAACCTGCTGATGACGGGGAAGTTGCCCCACGCGAGGCTGAGATCGATCTGCTGGTAGAGATTGACCTGTTCGAGATACGGAAGAATGCGACCGTGGATGGACCAGGAGGCGTTGGTCGTGACAGAGGGATTGATGGCCATGCTGGGCGGGAACTGCCCGAAGGAGGATTCGTAATTGTGGATGGCGAGTGCGATCTGTTTAAGGTGATTGCGACACTGAGTTCTGCGAGCCGCTTCGCGAGCCTGCTGCACGGCGGGCAGCAGGAGTGCAACGAGGATGGCGATGATGGCAATGACGACAAGCAGTTCGATAAGTGTGAAGGCGTGACGTCGTGGTGTGTGCATGTGCGGGGGCTGACAGAGGTGATTTCGGGTAACGTCCGAGCTGTGATTTGTTCTTCGCGTCCGGACAGCCCGAACTGCGGGTTGTTTTTTCCGAGGGACCGATTTGCTGTGTAGAGGCAGCAAATAGGGTGCCATGCTGTAAAAATGCGAATCTTCGCACTGCGTGCACCCTGCGGGTGGCAAAAAGCGAACCCGCGCGGCGAATTGCTCGCCGCGCGGGGAAATTTTGCTCGAAACTGAAGGAGGCCCCAGGGCCGAAACAGCCTGACTCTCAGGCTGCGATCGTCACTGCCCGTTGAGGATTTCAAGGGAGTGTTTGTACCAGCGTTCTGAATCCCTGTAATACCGCATCCGGATTTCCAGTTCCAGTTCACGGCGTGCAGCGTCTTCCCTGGCCAGCCTCATTGGGGTCGTTGGATTCCCAGAAGATGGTGAGTTGAAGATGCATGGGTTAGGTGCGGACGTGCGGCGAGTGTTGATCATTGAGACGAGGCTGGTTTTCTCGCATCGTGGCATATTCGCGTGAACTATGTCCTGCCCTGCCGCTTTTGAGTCTTCATCGCAGCAACTTGTTAATGGAAAGCAGATTTCGTATTCGGAACGCAGGGCTGAAGCACGGGGACAAAATAAGGCAGGGCAGCACGCAAAGGGTGCTGCCCTGCAAGGTTGTCAGAGTGCAGAAACAGATCAGACTGCGGCATTGCGGCGACGGCGACGCTGCACCACAAAGGCTGCTCCGGCCAGAACGGCCCCAAGCAGCCCAACGCCGGGTTCCGGTACCGCAACCTGAGAAGCCGCGGTGACTCGCTGGAAGTCTGTTGCATTCAGATTGAGTGCTCCGTCGGTGAGCAGCAGGGCAAAGTCGACAAAGAAACCGTCAGGAACGTTCATTGAAGGCAACGTCATCGTCAGCGTCAGAGCCGTGATCGGTTTCGACAGGTTGGGTGTGAAGGATGTGAAGGTGGGAGGGATGTAGAGAGCCCCTGCGGCGGTGCCGGCCGGGATGGTGAATGTCCCGAAAGGAATCGTGGGGTTGGACGCCGAGACAGCGGTCGCAGTTATTCCGCCGGCAGGCAAGGACGCAGCGCCGCCCCACTTTGCAATGATCTTCGCTGCGTTGTATGACGCATTGTCACTGAGAGAACCGGGACCAAAGGTGGTGAACGTGAAGGTTGACGGTGTCGATGCGTCGAATGTGCCACCGACGCCGGGAGTGTAACTGAGCACGCCGGCCTGCGCTGCGGACGACAGAACGCAAAGTGCGGCCGCGAAAATGATTCGGCCAAATTTGCTGGAAAGAACACTGATCATAAAGAGCCCCCGTTTCATTTGGAAAAACATGTTGCAGATTGCCGTCGCGATGAGGAAACCGCTCACGTGTTGCGGAAACCCGACCGCGGTACAGCACCGTGTTGAGAATAGGAGGCAATTGGGGGACAAAGACAGCACGATTTGACCTGCGGATGTTGATATTGGGCAATATGGGTAATATGTAACAAATATTCCGACTATGCATTTTGTTCGGATTTTTCGGACGCCCGGGGTGCAGCGGTGATCATCGCGTGCTGGCCCCGGAGCGACGTGCGGCGGGCTGCTGGTCATTGTGCCACCAGCGCTGCATTCACGCTGGGCAACAGCAGCAGTGCGTCCCTGTGCTGCGGGACCTTCTTCAGCACATTTTGCAGGTCTGTCAGGGCGTCGTGCCATTTTCTGAGGGCGATGTAAACTTCCGCGCGGCTGGCGAGGAGGTCGGGGTTTTCCGGGACGTTTTCCAGGGCGTGATCAATAAGCAACAGAGCTTCCGCATAACGTGCGTGCTGTTGTCCTCGAACAATGGCCACGGCGAGGTTATTCAGAGCAGCCGGATTCGGTTGTGTGGCCGAGCGGACGGCAGCATCGAGCCAGTAGACGGCATCATCCCAGGCCTGTTCTTCGCTGGCCATGGTGCCGGCGATCAGCAGCATCTGCTGTGGATTACCAAGCGTGGCGCGAGTCTGGAGCAGCCAGCGGTCGAAGATTTTGGGCGGCTGTGGCCCCGATTTTCGAAGTCGGCAGAGGCGTCGACTTGCGGCGGCCTGAGTCGTGGGATGTTGCAGTGTCATTCCCAGCAGATCAAGTGCCGAACGCAGGCCGACGTCTGTCGGAAATTTCCAATCGCCGACGGCGGGTGACAGGTCTCCGGGATAACCTGTGGTCTGGTCAAACCGGAACTGTGCAAGGAGTGCCTGAAGTTCGGCGAAGTCGGGGTCTGTCGTGGCGGGCTGGAGTTGTGGCGGAAATTCGAGCTGTCCGGCTGTCATGTGGATGAGCAGCGCTGTTTTCCGGGATTCGGGCGCAGCGAGTGGTCCGAGCGCGTTGATGGCTGCGGTGGCGGCGTCAGCGGTGACCTGGGCACTGCGGGTACGCCGCAGTGCATGAACGAGCGCGAGGCGGTGCACGGGCTGCAGATTGGGGGTGGATAACAGGACCCTGACGGTTTCTTCGAAGTCGTTCAGCAGTGTGTGCGCCAGCCCCTGGCGGGCGGTATTCTCAGAGCTTACCGGCAGTGTTTGCAGATGATCGAGGACTGCTTTGGCGACATCCGGAGCAAACACGGCGCCCTCAGCAATCTGCATGAGGACCGCCAGGTGCAGGGCTTCATCGCTGTTCGGTTCCAGGCGGAGAGCAGCATTGACGTCGTCCAGAAGTGCCTGCGGTTTGAGGAATTCGCGAGTGGCGGTTTGAGTGACGCGGCGGATGCGGATGCGGGCTTCCAGTTGCCGCAGCTCGGGTGAGTCACTATTACTGCGAGCCGAAATGGTCAGCGAGGCTGCTTCATCAAGTTGATTGAGCATCAGCAGCAGTTGTGCCAGCTGCGTGGGGTCCTGTGTTTCAGGGGACGACTGTTGAAACTGTCGTCGCAGATTTTCAAGGTGATGCTTGAATCGCAGTGGCTCACGCACCGGGAGACCGGTTTCTGAAAAAAACTGTACAAGCAGGTGCAGGTTTGCGGGACTGGCATCCGCGGCGGCGGTGAGCACTTTTTCGGCGAGCGAGAATTCGCCGATTCCGCGATACAGCCGGGATAGCAGCATTGCAGCATTGGTGTGTCCCGGATCCGCGTTGGTGACTGCCCGCAGATGCCTGATTCGGTCCTCGTCAGTGAGCGGAACGAGCGGATCGGCAAGCAGGGAGTTCTTCACCAGCCAGTACCGCGCTGCGCTAAGCGACTGCGGGCCGTCTGCAATCAGAGGGGTCAGCAGTTGATGGCATTCCTCGCGGTGGCCGGCTGCCCAGAGAAGCTGGGCCAGCTGGAATCGAAGCAGCCGCGCAGCAGGCTGCAGGCTGATCAGCATGCGCAGCGCCTGCTCCTCGGTTTCAATGTCGTTGGCGGAGCGGGCTGAATCGGCAATATTCCCGACAGCACTGATGGCCTTCTGCAGTGCCTGTGGGTCGTTTTGCAAAGACAATACAAACAACGGCAGTGCCAGAAATCCGGTGGCCGCAGCAAGTCGGGCGGGCGACCTGCCGGAATACCACGCCACGATCGCATCCGGCAGAGTCCGCAGCAACAGGCGGAAGCCACCTGCCGTCACGTGACCACGATATTCAGCCCCCTGGTGCATTGACTCCGAGGCTTGTCCACTGATGAATCTGTTCCAGAGCCGGATCCACGGATTCTGACCTGTCGTCGCCGACAATGCATGCGTCAGAATCGGCTGCGTAATGGCAACCGCTGCGAGGTCGCAAAGACGAACCAGCGCGACCATCAGCACAGCCTGAGTACAGAGCAGCAGCCACGCAGGGGAGTCGCCGGACTCCGGCAGCAGCCACGGCAACTGCGCGGCGAATCTGACAAGTTGGACTGTCAGCAGCAAACTCCACAGCCCACCAGCCGTGTACATAAGCATGGATTGCATTGATGATCGACGCGATCTGACGGCCACGATCCAGCAGCCGACAAGGATCAATGGCAGACCAGCCGGGCTGAAGAGAAAGTCGGGGATATTGAGGGCCCCGTCGATGCACTTCAGGATGTTTCCTTCCGTCCAGACGAGCCGATTATTCGCCGCTGAGTTTGACAGTATCTGCTGCATAGTGCGGACTGTTAGTGCAGTGCCGGGGCGGTCTGCGATGCGGTCAGGCAATCCCGCGAGAAACAGCCATGGCATCGCGAGTGCGACCGGATACAGAGAGCGAGGCCTGACGGTCACAGACATTGCTGCAGCGAGAATCTGCAGCCACAAACCAAGCAGTGCCAGCCATGCAGACGAGATCAGGCAGCCGATGACTGACATGGCAGCAGCAGCGATCGAACACAGCAGAAAAGCCCTGCGGGGCGCGAAGCCCTGCCACGCGTCACGTCCGATGAGCATCAGAGACACGGGCAGCAGGAGGCAGACTGGCCACCAGGCTACGGAGCTCAACCTCAGCTGGGCCGCGGGAATTGCCGAAAAAAAGCTGACAGTAAGCAGGCAGGCAGAGAACACCAGCCTTCGACAGTGAACAGACATGAGCAGGTTCCAGGGTTGTGTGATCTGTGTTGTCAGGTGCACCACCGCAGCCCGACGGCAGCAGCACGCGGGAATGACGGCAGACACTGTGAATATCGAACGCACCAGTCAGCGTCCGCAGGAACCCGATATATCTGTGGTGTCAAAGATGAAGCAATTGGAATGCCGGGAGCCGGCGGCGGCGATGATGAACTCGCCGGCAGGTGAAGCGGTCCTGAGCGAGTGTTGCGGAACGGCAACAGGGAACAGTCAGTTGGAGTGATGGCACGTCGGGCGACACGCAAACGACAGTTGCTGAGTACTGATGCCAGAAAGCACCACGTCATCATTTCGTGCGCAAGGAGTGAAAATCCGGGTGGATTCGGGGCGATCGGACTGGCGAAGACTCGCCGGGTGCTTCAAGGATGGCATGTTTTAGGGGTATTAACTAAAGACCCCTTTGGGCCATTCTTTGATTCGTTTCTGAAATTGTTAACGTCCGGCGGAGGATCGGGGGCATGTCACATTCGGCTGGTACTGCAGCACCAACTGATTCTCGTTCATTGCAGCGGGATTCTCCGGGATTTCGACTGCTGATTGCGGTGAGTTGTCTGCTGCTGCTGGTGCAGTGGGTATGGACCAGCCAGCGACGGCCGGAGCCGCTACGTGTGACTCGCGGCACGAAGGCCGAGGCGGGCTTTCTGATTGACGTGAATCAGGCGGGCTGGGTGGATTGGATGCAGCTGGAGGGAGTTGGGCCGTCGCTGGCCAGTCGGATTGTGGCGGATCGCGAGGTTCACGGGCCGTTTGCCACGATCGACGATCTGCAGCGAGTTCCCGGAATCGGCCCGGCAACTCTCGACCGAATCCGTGCATCGCTTAGAATCCGGCATGAACACCAAACAGCCGATCGCCGTCTCCCCTGAATCCTCAGCCGTCCCGCCTGCCGCCTCGGTCAGCAGTCGCCAGCGTTTTTTTGTGCACCGTCAGAAGGTGCGACAGCGGCAGCTGCCTGGCGGAAGCGTGCATTCTGTCGGAGAATCCCGTGCGGCAAAGGATCGTGTGCGTTCGACGGGAACGCTGGTGCGTGAATTCCTGGGCCTGCTGCGTCCCTATCGCAGCAGCCTGATTCTGGCTTTGGCGACCGTCACTGTTTCAACACTGCTCGGCCTGTTGCCTCCTGCCGGTACCAAGTTTGTCATCGACTATGCTCTGACTGGTCGTCCCCTGCCGGCATGGCTGCAGACTTTTCCCTCGCTGGCTGCGCCGGTGCGGCTGCTGGGTGCAGTGGTGCTGGTGGTCACGGTAGTGTCACTGGTGAAGATTGTGATTCACGTGTGGGGCCGCTGGCACGCGACTCGTATTTCCAAGATTATCCAGCTGGACATTCGTCGGCGGGTGTTTGCGCACGCCATCAGACTGCCGCTGCATCGGGTGCAGGAGCTGCGTTCCGGCGGAGTGGCCTCCATACTGCGAGAGGATGGCGGCAGTGTGGGTGAGCTGGTGTTTGGGTTGCTGTACAATCCGTGGCGAGCGGTGATTCAGCTGGTCGGCAGTTTTGCTGTGCTGGCGTGGGTGGACTGGACGCTGCTGCTGGGTGCCATTGTGATGCTGCCCACCGTCTTTGTGACTCATCGTGCCTGGATCAACAGCATTCGGCCGCAGTTCCGGGCGATTCGCAAGCAGCGTGAGCAGATTGATGCGGGTGCTGCCGAATCGTTCGCGGGGATCCGAATTGTGCGTGCATTCAGCCGTCAGCGGCGTGAAGGCTGGCGATTTTCCCTCGAAAACAACGTGATGGCTCGGCAGGAACTCTACGCGTGGTGGTGGATGCGGGTTGTGGAACTTGTGTGGGAGGCGCTGATTCCGATTGCTTCAGCCGGTCTGCTCTTTTACGGGGGCTGGCGCGTAACGACCGGGTTTATGACCGCAGGTGACCTGATGATGTTTCTGGTGTATCTGGTGATGCTGCTGGAGCCCCTGGCGGCTCTGGCCACCAGTGCGACTCAGTTTCAGAACAGTCTCAGTGGTCTGGACCGTGTGCTGGACATGCTGGCAGAGCCGATGGAGATGCAGTCGGGGGCTGCATCACTGCGGGTGGATCGTCAGAGTGTGCGTGGCGACCTCGAATTTCGGGGCGTGACATTTCTTTATCCCGGCACGGGTCAGCCGGCGTTGAGCGAGATCAATCTCCGGGTACAGGCTGGCCAAACGGTGGCCCTGGTGGGTCCCAGCGGAGCAGGCAAGACAACGCTCTGCAATCTGGTGGCTCGCTTCTACGATCCTTCCGAGGGTGCCATTCTGCTGGACGGTCGGGATCTGCGGAACTTTGATGTGGAGTCATACCGATCGCTGCTCGGAGTGGTTGAGCAGGACGTGTTTTTATTCGACGGCACGATTGCCGCGAATATTGCGTATGGCTGTCGGCATGCGACTGAGCAGCAGATTCTGGCAGCAGCAGAAGCGGCCAATGCCGTGGAGTTCATTCAGCGGATGCCGCTGGGACTGCAGACAGTGATTGGCGAGCGTGGTGTGCGACTGAGTGGCGGTCAGAGGCAGCGTCTGGCAATTGCCCGCGCGATTCTCGCCGACCCGCGTCTGCTGATTCTCGACGAGGCCACCAGCAATCTGGACACGGACAGTGAGCAGCTGATTCAGCAGAGTCTGGGGCGTTTGATGCATGGCCGCACGTGCTTTGTGATTGCGCACCGACTGAGTACGATTGCATCGGCCGATCTGATCTGTGTGGTGGAGGGCGGGCGAATCCTGCAGACAGGGACTCATGCCGAGCTCATGGCCAGCGGCGGTCGTTATCGCACGATGGTGGAGCAGCAGGTACGGATTGCAATCGGGGATGCGGTCACCAGGCAGACCGTTCAGGGAACCAGGCACGGCTGACTTCGCGGGCTGCTCTGAGCAGTGACTTGTGTTGAAGTATGTATGTGTGTGTGTGTGAGTGTATGTGTGGATATTGCCGAAAGGCAGCTTCTGGGGAGTGAACAGGGATGCGGCATCCGGTTTTGCGGCTGAGTGATCAGGCGCTGCGATCTGCGGATCAGGCGATTGGGTTTCTGATGCAGCAGGCGGTGGAGAACGCCGACTGCATTTCGCTGGCGGCTGGTCTGGTGGATGAGCAGACGCTGCCGGTGGATCTGGTGCGTGAGACGGTGGGGAAGGTGCTGGCGGAGTCGGGATCCGGCAGTCGGCTGCTGCAGTACGGGACGACTCAGGGGCCCGAACCACTGCGGCGGGTGTTTCGGGACTATCTGGCGGAGCTTGAGCAGCGGACGGACCGGCTGTCGGATCTGCCATTGTCGCAGTTATTTCTGACGACGGGATCGCAGCAGTTGCTGGCGCTGCTGGCGCAGGCGTTATTCAATCCGGGCGACATCTGTCTGGTGGCAGCACCGACTTATTTTGTGTTTTTGGGTGTGTTGCAGGCAGTGGGTGCGGATATTGTGCCGGTGACTGCGGACGGTTTCGGGATGTGTCCGGCTGCGCTGCGTGAAACGCTTTCTCGGCTGGAACAGGAGGGGCGACTGTCGCGAGTGCGTTTGGTTTATGTGGTCAGTGATTTTGAGAATCCGTCGGGGGTGAGCGTATCGGCAGAGCGTCGTCCGCAGCTGTTGTCGCTGGCTCGTGAGTTCTCGCGTGAGTCGCGGATTTTTCTGCTGGAGGACGCGGCTTATCGGGAATTGCGGTACGACGGCGTATCACCGGCCAGCATCTGGTCATTTGATCGAGATCGTGAGACGGTGATTCTGGCTCAGACGTTTTCCAAGAGTTTTTCGCCGGGGATTCGAGTGGGGCTGGGTGTGGTGCCGCAATCGCTGGTGAAGCCTTTGTCGGATCTGAAGGGCAACGAGGATTTTGGGTCTGCCCACCTGAACCAGCACGTGGTGGCTCGGGCACTGAAAGATCGCACCTATCATCAGCATGTGCAGCGGGTGCGGGACAATTATCGGATTAAGCGGGATGCGATGCTGGAGGCGGCAGACCGGGAGTTTGGGGGCTTACCGGGAGTGTCGTGGTATCGGCCGGAGGGTGGGATGTATGTGTGGATGCGTCTGCCGGACTCGGTACCGACGGGATTTCAGAGTGCGATGTTCCGCCGGGCGACTCAGGTGGACAAGGTGATGTACGTGCCTGGGGAGTTGTGTTATCCGCAGGACTGGCCCGCAAGGCCTCGCAGTGAGATGCGATTAAGTTTTGGAGTGCAGAGTCCGGACGGCATTCGGGAGGGAATGCGTCGCCTGGCAAGTTCGGTGCGTTGGGCACTGGAAACGGGGGGATGAGCCGCGGATGGGGGGGG
>Ga0209972_10000100_pt1 | contig 80673 bp, 59 predicted proteins | sample NOAtaG_7_FD_187302 | JGI IMG/M metagenome (GOLD analysis project Ga0209972, IMG submission 187302) | Freshwater lake microbial communities from Lake Erie, under a cyanobacterial bloom - NOAA_Erie_Diel1S_2200h metaG (SPAdes) (version 2) | ecosystem: Environmental > Aquatic > Freshwater > Lake ... | reverse complement strand
TTGTGTTTTGCTTGCTACCTTCGGTATTATGTCTGTAATGCTATTCATTTGGTGTTTTGATTCAACACTTGCACCTTATACGATGAATAGCTTTTTTTCTCGTTTTTCAAAACTGTCCGAAGTATTGCCATAAACCCAGCTATGGCTGGTTTCCCAACTTGCACGGATCTATCTCGCTGCGGTGACGATAGTTTTTCGGATCTGCCCTATACGGTAGAACAATTGCAAATCACCGATTCTCTTGGCAATGTAATCAATAAAAATTACTCGCTGTTGGATACTGCCAAGCTAAGTTTGTCGAGGTTTCCGCCGCTTAACGTGACTTCTGATGTATTGACGCAGATTCAGGCTTTGTCTCCTGATGTTGTCGGACAGATTGCTGGTCAATATGGGTTAACAAATTTGAACGGTTTGACGGGCAAGCTGGCGAATATGAGTGACTTGATGCCCGTATCTATGGCGATGGGTGCGCTGGATTTGCCGATGTCACAGATTTTTAGTTTATCCAAGCAGTTCGGTGTCGGTACGATCTCTAATGGCATTTTGCAGTCCTCGGCGACGCTTCCTAATAGTCTTGATTCGCTGGGATTAAATGGGTTGGGGATTTCGATGTTGCCGATCCAGAACATTATCAATGGTGTGTCGGGACTATCGGATTTATCCTTATTTCAAGCTCCAGCGATCGCGGCCTTGGCGGGTGTGGCTGGGTTAGGTTATGTCTTGCCTGATAGTGATATCTCTTCAATAACTGTAGGTCAAGCGCTGAAGCTGCTGCCATCTATGGGGGCTTTACCTCTTAATGTCTTAGATCCAACTCAGGCGATCTCCAATCTGCCGCCAATGGCTCAGTCGGTTTTGGAGAAATTGAACGTTACCAACTTGTCTCAGGTTAGTCAGTTGATTCCGACTAATTTGATTAATCTCTCAGGCGGAAATGGCATATTATCTGGAATCGATCCTCGTAATTTGACTTTATCTAATTTCTCGGTCAGCTCGATACCTGGACTATCGAATACGCCTTTGTCTGGGCTTCAAGGGGCGGAGCAGTTACCGATTTCTTCGATTCCTGGGTTAAAGGATATTCCTGTTAGCAAGTTACCGATTCCGTTGATCGCTCAGGCGGGGACTAAGATTGGGCTTGTGGATATCGTTTTTGAAAAAGCCGAACATCAATTGCCGCAACCAGATCGGGTGATTAGTGGCACTTTGCCAGATCCATCGAATAATCTTGCGAAGGTGTTATGTCCTAGTAAAGGCTGCTCTGGTATGGAGATTCATCAATTGGATGCTCCCGATTTTAAGGGTTATCACTGGATGGACGATTCTTATACTGGTCAAGATGGGTTTGGGCCTGCTTGCTTGCCTTTTGGCTGTAAGGGGCCTGTGGGCAATCATCCCTATGGGCTGGCGGCGAGGGTGGCTATTTCTAGTCCGAGTGAAGCTAACGGTCGGTTGCAAACCAAGCTTTATTTTCATGCTTGTTGGACGATTCCCTTTGTCGGTTATACCTGTACTCCCTATGCTTTGCCTGCGGGTGGGCTGCCTTTTATTACTTACAATGAGAAGGATTCGTTTTTGTTTTTGCCGCCTGGCTCTGAGGTTACGGGTAACAACTACAACTACCCTAGCTATAAACCAAATACTTGTTCTACTACTGGTTCGCCGATCGCTCCGAGTCAGTTGGATTCGTTGAGTAAGGCTGTGTTTAATGCTTCTAGTGAGGCAAGAGGGATTAGCGAGTCGGGGGCGGCTGAAGCGATTCCTTTGATTATTCAAGCATGTTCTAAGTATGGGGTGACGGATTCCGCGCAGCTTTCCTATGTGTTGGCGAGTACGCTCCATGAGAGTGATGGCTATGGCACGATGAATGAGTATGGCAAGCCTAGTTATGATTCTTGCGGCTATGGTCGCGGTTATATTCAGCTTACTTGGTGTTCCAATTATCAAAAGGCTGCCGATTTTCTCGGTATTCCCGATTTGGCGACGAATCCAGATCTGGCTACTGATCCGAAAGTGGCGGCGGATATTGCTTGCGGAGGCATGAAGACGGGAATGTTCACTGGTGTGGGCTTGAGCGATTACATTCCTGCTGGTGGCAGTCCCGACTATACGGCTGCGCGAAAGATTGTTAACGATAATGATAAGAGCAATCTTATTGCGGATTATGCGAAGACAATTCAAACGGCGATCGATGGGGTGAATAGTTCTGCTTCTGGCAGTTCTCCTGCAACTCCTGCTGCGGTTCCGACGGTTGCTTCGGTCTGTAGTTCTAGCAATACGGGTTCTCAAGCCTATTCGGGTAAGCCGATTAATGGTTGGTGCGATCCTCTGCCTGATGGGATTCAGACGCATCCTTTTGGTGAATATCCCCACGGTGGTCCGCCTCCTCATGTTCACGGTGGTATCGATATTGCTGGCGTTGAGGGTGCGGCGGTTTATGCGGCGGCGGATGGGGTTGTCGTTGATGTGGAAGGCTCTTGCTCTGTTGGCGATATGGGCTGCGGTGGCGGTTATGGCAATTTAGTGGTTTTGCAACATTCGGGCGATCGGCAAGGCTTGTTTACTTTGTATGGTCATAATGCTCGTCCTCTGGTCAATAGGGGCGACATGGTTAAGTGCGGTCAGCCGATCTCGATTCAAGGTACTACGGGTGCTTCGTTTGGCGATCATTCTCACTTTGAGGTTAAGACTTCCGAAACTAGTGGTACGGTCAGTCCCAAGTCTGTGGGGGTTCCGAATATGCAGTCTTGATCTTGAGTTTTCTGTGTTTTGGATTTTTATTTAGTTATTAGTTATTGAAGAGTTTATGAAGTTTAGATCTTTTGGGTTTCGGGTTTTAGTTCTGCTTGTGCTTGCGCTGATGGCTTTTGCGATTCCTGCGATCGCTCAACGGGCTAGTTCTTCTGGCAATGTGAAAAACTGGGTTTGGACTGAGGTTGATTTGGCTCCTGTTGTTGCTCCTTTGCGGGTTAGCCTCGAACCGACTGGAGTGCCTTTGCGTTTGCCAACTAAGACTTTTGTAAATGGTGATAAACCTTTGCAGGTTTATCTGGATTTTGGGAGTCCCAGCACTAATGGATACGATATCAGTATCGGCTATAGGAAAGGTTGTGATTTTGCTAATTCTTGTCGGATCGGTTCTGTGGAAGCGCGAAGACTTTCGGATCGCTCTCCATCTCTTGATAAGGCTCATCCTCCCGAACCAGATGTGAATGGGGTTGTCCGTCATCGTTCTGATGAAGAGGCGGGGTCGGTTAGTTTAGCGGGTGGTATTCAAGGTTATTTTGTGCCTTGGGTCTGTGGTGCTAGTTGTAATGATGCTCAGGTTTATTGGGATGAAAATGGTTTTCGCTATGCGGTTGGGATTAAGGTTGGGAATAAAAACAGTTTGATTCAGATGGCTAATTCGGCTATCTCGCAAATTTGATGAATTTTCGTTCCTTAAATTATTAATATTCTGTCTTAAATCAATAGAATTATTCCAATAATATATAAAAGAACCAATTCCATTTAGCAGATTTGCATATAATAGATATAGTTTCACTACACAATAATAGATTCAGAATGTTCCAAAAAGAGATAAATCAATTTTCAAGCAATCCTAACTTCCACATTCAGGATAAAATCGACAGACATGTTTTAGTAACCCCAAAAGAGTACTGTGATAAGTGGGTTTCCAAAAAAACAGGAATTTATCCAGATCAGAGGGGTTATAATTCTGCTTGTGTAAGGGAGTTATCCAATGTTTTGGGTTTATCTAAAATTGCTATTAGGAAGTGGGGCAAGGATTTTAACAACCATCCCGACTATATTCGCGTCAATCTTGGCAATGTCGATAAGCTCAATGATATCGCAGTGATTCTCGCAAGAAGATAGTATGGTCATCGCTACATTGACATTAAACTAAAGTGCTATTTTATTTGATGTAGACCTCCAGATATGGCATTGGATCAACCCAGTACCCGAAACAAATTATGAAGAGATAATTTCATTACTACCAAAATCTCACACACCACAAGATGGATATGAGAACCACAATGTACTTCCAATTCATTGTGGTTAGTCTATGAGAAATCCCTATAAAATTCCAGTGGCGATCACCACAATACCAAAGACTAGAGGATTATTTTAGGAATAATTTTTTGTACTTATCAACAAATATTTCTAGGTTTTGTGGTCTTGGATTTTGATTTAGAAAGTCTTCTAATTGTCTGGGATCGATGGGAGTAAGTGACTCGCAGTAGCGGTGAAATTCTTGAATGACTCCAGGGACGATAATTGTTCTAGCTAGGAATTCTAATCGGGCTTGCCGCTCGACTGCAAAACTGGCAACTAGACTGAGAAAAACACCACTAATCAGAAAGAAATTATTGGTGATGAAGTATTTCCAAGTGTCTTGATTCTGCAAAACGTTTTGATATGCAATAGCTACTCCCCAGTAACCAATAACGCTTAAGAAGCTGGAGATTGCGAAATAAATGAATCTTAAGTATGTTGTAGTATTTGCCCATAGAATTACTATAATTATTCCACAATAGTAATTGTTATAGCCAATTTCTCCTCGGACAGATACGCCTATCATCGCGATGATGCTAAAGCTCGCTAAAACTGTGGATAAACAGCAAATAAGTTGAATGTGTCTTTTAACTGAATTTGCAAATGTGAAGATTAAGGTTATCAAGAAAATGAGGACTGAGGTATATCGGATGATCCAAGCAAAAGTATAGTTAGTGGGTAAGGAGATAGGGTCGATCAATCCAAAAAGTATGTGACAAATAGTACCGCAAGCCATTGAGATTCTTACGCGCTTGATAGAGTTGTTGTTAAAGTCTTTCTCAAACTCTTGTTCCATATACTCCAACCCTTTGGGCATTTTTGGTATAAGGTCTTGAGGTTTGAGGATAAATTCTCTAATCTGGATTAATCTCATTTCTACTGCACATCTCAGAGCGCAGCTAAGTTCTGTAATTAAACCTATCTCATTCTCTGTTTCTTGATTGGCAAGAGATTCTTTCAAAATGTCAATTTCGGCTCTTGCTTCTTCTAGGAGCAGGTGCAACAGACAAGACATTAAGAAAATTCTAAGTGGGCGGGTGATTTTTGCAAGTTTACGAATTTGCATTACTTAGAGAGATGAAGACATCTTCTTTAAGTATATCCTTATGTGTCCATTTGATGAGATTTTGACGATATGTATTAGTGCCTTCTAGGATCTGTCTGCCTAGGTCTGTGATTGTATAGTATTTTCGCTTTGCCCCACTGGATGTGGAGTCGCTCCAGTGTCCTTCGATCATGTTGTCTTTTTCTAGGCGGTGGAGGGTGGGGTAGAGGCTGCCGACTTGGAGGGTGCGTCGTCCGTCGCTGGCGTTGTTGATGGCTTCGACAAATTCTAAGCCGTAGAGTGGGCGAATGCTTAGGAGGGTCAGTAGGTCTTGCTCTAGGGCTGAGAGGACGTGGAAATCGTTGTTTTTGTTGTGTTTCATGGGGTTTATTTTGGGCTGTAATAAAAATATACACTATATCAAGTTGCATATATAGAAAACTTGATATACACTGATAGTAGTCGAGTTTACCAGCTTCGCACAACACATTGAGCGGAGGTGATCGATGTTTATTGATATTTAAGGAGAAAACGATGACTTTAACCAGTAGGGAGCAAGTATTAAGTCGAGTTAGAACCAACTTGGCTGCTGTCGAAGACGGAAAAATTTTGGCAAATGGGAAAACTCTATCCCAGTTATTTGAAGACAAGTTTTTAAGCAATCCTGACATGACTAATGCTGCTTTGATAGCCAAAAGCAACCATACCGTAAGTGATTTCAAGGCATCAGTCAATCCAGACGCTCAGGTAATACTTAAATCAAGGTTTCCCGATTATAAGAAAAATCCCACTCAAATATTAGCAGCCAAAATTAATGCTTTGTTTATGGCTGCTAATCCGAGTCAAATACCAACCTTGATAAATGAGTTACTTGAAGCCGACACAGGTCATGGTCTTACAGGTCCCGCAAACACAGAACCTTGGCTAGTTCAACGATTTGAATTAGATGGCATTTTTGGTGCTTTAGCAGCACTGACAGGATTTCACGATAGCACAGACACTTCTGATGCTATTAACAAAACCAAACAAGACACTAAATTCGTCAATCAAAATAGTGAGAATAAATCTGCTTGGGGTGACTCCTCTTCGGTAGGCTCTGCAATCCTTATGTTTATTGAGTCTCAAGTTCCAGCTTTACCAGAATTTGATATCTCTTTACAGGATATTTTTGATATCTCTTTGCAGGATGTTAAAGATATTGGAGGTCAAGTTGCAGCTTATTTAATCCAAAATATCGCATCTAAGTATGCAGGCGATAGTTTTGCTAGTAAGCTTGTTGCTCAATCTTTAGGGAGTACTGTAAGTCTATGGGTAGAAAATGCAATAAAATATGATTTTTGGGAGCCAGATCAACTATCAATAGCGGCTATCTATGATCGATTACCCAGTAGTTTCGTTTCAACTGGTGTCAGTTTAATAAGTTCAGATATTGCAAGTTATGTAATCAAATCTCTGAAGGTTAAAGATCCTCTTGCACAGATTGGTATTACTTCCTTAACAAGTGCTGTCGCTTCTTACTATTTTGCTGAATATGTAGTGAAGGAATTTGGTCTAGACTATGCAATTAATAATTTAGGAGTTGCTAAAGACACTGCAAATTTGATTGCTTCTGGCGGTACTGCATCTCAGGGAATTGCACTACAATTTTGGAAATCCGCCTCTGGTGCAGTAGGTGCATATTTAGGCTCTCAAGCATACCAATTACTTATAAAATGGAACGTCATTGGTGAAAATATCAGCGTAGAAGGGGTTAAAATCGGCTCACAAATCGGTGCTTTGGGTGGAGCTTATTATGGAGGAAAAATTGGTTTCTCAGTTGGTGGACCCGTGGGCGGATTGATTGGGGCTGGCATTGGCGCGTTTTTAGGCGTATTGCAGGGTAGTATTTTTGGTGGGGCATTTGGTGATAAGGATTATCCTCGCGCATTTGCAGGTGTCCTTGTTGTCAATAACCAATTTGTATTAACTTCTGTTGGAGTTGATGACAAGGGGAATTATGATATTGCTTACAACATGGGCAATGCAGCCAAAGATTTTTTGACTTTAATTGTTGGCTTGGCAGGAGGTAAGCCAATTTCTGTCAGAGACTTTCGCTATGGTCACTACCTAAAGAACTATGTTTACAGACCCCAAGATCTTGGGCTAGGAGCATATGACTATCCCTTCCGCTTCAGTAGCCCACAAGACGCAATCCTTGCTGGCGTACTTCAACAAATTCAATCCGTAAAGATCGAAGGCGGCGACCTCTATTTCAAAAGAATCTTGAGTGCATTGCCAAGCGATGTAAAAACTTTAGAACAGCTAAACGCAATATTGCAAGTTGCCAGTGAATGGGGTACTTACCGCGACAACTCCGTTCTCTATGACAAAAACATCAACTATCTCAAAGCCAACGCTATCAAAGATGCAGATGCAAAAATTACAGATCTGCGAACCAACTTAGCAGATGTTTATAATCAAACAGTAGGAACTACACAGTTTACCCTCGGTACTCATTGGGAAAATCAAGATATACACTACCGTACATTAGCAGATATCAATGGAGATGGTAAAGCCGATATCGTTGGATTTGCTCAACATTATGCTATAGGTGCACTTTCACTTGGAAACGGAAAGTTTGCTGAATCAAAAGTATTAACTGCCGCCTTAACTGCTGAAGGTCCTTGGATTAACCACGATAGATTCCCACGGGCACTAGCGGATATTAATGGAGATCGTAAACCTGATATAGTCGCATTTGGGAAAGATTATGTTTACACATATATCAATAACGGTGATGGCTCTTTTGGAGGACAAATATTAGCAACCACACAGTTTACCCTCGGTACTCATTGGGAAAATCAAGACATACACTACCGTACATTAGCAGATATCAACGGAGATGGTAAAGCCGATATCGTTGGATTTGCTCAACATTATGCTATAGGTGCACTTTCACTTGGAAACGGAAAGTTTGCTGAAGCAAAAGTGTTAACTGCCGCCTTAACTGCTGAAGGTCCTTGGATTAACCACAATAGATTCCCACGGGCACTAGCGGATATTAACGGAGATCGTAAACCTGATATAGTCGCATTTGGGAAAGATTATGTATACACGTATATCAACAATGGTGATGGCTCTTTTGGAGAGCAAATATTAGCAACCACACAGTTTACTCTTGGTACTCATTGGGAAAATCAAGATACTCACTACCGTACCTTAGCGGATATCAACGGAGATGGTAAAGCTGATATCGTCGGATTTGTTCAAAACCAAGTTATAGGTGCACTTTCCCTTGGAAATGGGAAATTTGCTGAAGCAAAAGTGTTAAGTAGTGATACTGCTGTTGGAAGCGAGTGGGTTAGTCAGAACAAATATCCTCGTTTACTAGAAGATATCAACGGTGATAGAAAAGTCGATTTAGTCGGATTTGGGCAAAGCCGCGTTTACACTTCTCTTTCAACTGCCTCTCAAACCGAATACTTTCCTGAACTTAACAATTTAAATTCCTATACTAAACTTCAACAGCAGATTGAAGACCGAACAAAACAGGGGGCGAATCTGGTTCCCTACGATTCAAAGCTAAGAGACTTTGGCATCAATGTTTTACCTTCTCAAATCAAACTTTCCTTGCAGGGTAATAATTTAATCATTAATGGCGAAATTATTCCTAACTGGCTTACCAGTAGCGATCGCCTTGAAATTCTCCGTTTTGCCGATGGTAGCCGTTTCAAGATTGTTGCCAGCAATGGCACAGTCAGACTAGATGACGAGCGTGTAGCCAATTGGGAAGTAATCAAAGCAAAAGCAACCCAACTTAATCTCGATGCCGCCAAACCTTCAGATAATTATCTTTCTCCCAACGCCAGCACTATCACTAACTTAGGCGTAGGTAACATAGGTGACGATGTATTAATATCAAAGTTTTCTTCACAAACTCTCAGTGGTGGTAAAGGCGATGATATCTATCGCTACAACCGAGGACAGGGAACAGTAACTATTAAGGATTCACAAGGACTAGACACCATAGAGTTTGATGCTAGTATTTCAAGATCTGACTTGTTAGTTCAACAAAATGGTTCTGATTTAATAATTGGGATTAAAGATCCTTCTAAATCAATAGGGACTATTTCAACGCTGTCTGACAAAGTTATAATTTCTGATTTTCTCAATCAAAAGATTGAGGTTATTCGGTTCGGCAACAACCAAGAGATAGCTATTGACTCTCTCCAGTCTTCTTTATCTTTAATATCCAGAAATCTTCCAACTTCAAGCTATACAGCAAGTAGTAGTTATACTTCTAGTTACCTACCCTCTAAAGCTTTTGATGGCATTTACACACTAGATGGCTATTGGAATTCTGGAAGATTTGGTCAAGATTGGATTGAAGTTGACTTAGGTCAACAATATTCACTAAATTCCATAAAGCTGAAAGTAGCACAATCTCCTGCTGGATATACCGAACATGAAATTCGCATTTCCGATCGACCTATCGGTCAGACTCCTAATGGAGCGATTCTAACTAACACCTTTCGCGGTAATACTTCTACAGGACAATTGCTAGAAGGAAACTTTAGTAATAACGCTACTGGTAGATATGTACAGGTAAAAACTGTTAAATCAACTTCTTGGACTGCTTGGATGGAAATCGATGTTTATGGCAAACCAATTGTTGTTGAAGGTGCGAGTGCTAATGGCAAAAATAATATTTATCAGTATCGTTTAGGTGATGGGAACAAAACATTCCATGATCTTGGCGTTGGTGATGGAGATGGAGGTATTGATATCCTAAATTTTGGTGCAGGAATTACCCTCAGTTCCCTCAAACTCACACTAGACAACAATAACCTGATTGTCAAAGTTAACGACACCGACACGATTACCATCCGAGATTGGATCAAAGCCCAAAGCAAAATCGAGATCTTCCGCTTTTCTGACGGTAAAGAATATAACCCCACTTTGAGTTTCAATGGCACGGTTTCACTCCAAGCCACCTTCAGCGCAGGCGATCCTACTTACAACCTTGCCGCAGACAAACCCGAAATCTTTGCAACCAGTCCTTACAAATTACTGACAGTAGATCTAGCAGGAGATGGATTACAACTCATTTCTGCTCAAGAATCCATGACTCTCAGCGATCCAGACAACGACACCTATCCCGAACAAACAGGATGGGTTGCGCCTTCTGATGGTTTTCTCGTTATGGATCGCAACAATGACGGAGTAATTACTGGGCTGAATGAATTTTTCTCTCTACAAAAACAAAACAATGTCAGTTTCTTAAGCGATCTTGACACCAACCAAGATTTAATCATTGACACCAAAGATGCAAACTTCCAACAATTGAGAATCTGGACAGATAGTAACTTGAATGGCGATGTAGAACTGGGTGAATTGTCAGCCCTATATCGCTATGGCATTAATTCCATTTCAGTAATTCCCCAAACCAAAAACTTCAATGTCGCTGGTAACAGTATTACTGCCTCAGCCTACTTTACCCGCATTGGCTTTGAGACCAAACCAGTCAGCCAAGTTTATGATGTTGCCTATACCTACAAGCGCGATGGCTTGAAAATCGAAGATTTGGGTTCAGGTGTTTCTCGCTTTAACTACGAAAACAAACTTGATATTGTCTTCGCTGATGATTCTGGAAAAAATATCAATCTAACCATCGATCCTAATGAGATTTATTCAGCTACAGGTGGTAAAGGTAACGATATATTGATTGTCAAAGCAGGAAGCACTAAGGGAGCAGTTCTGAGCGGTGGTGATGGGGACGATCGCCTAATTGGTTCTAATGGCAACGATATTTTAACGGGTGGTGCGGGTCGTGATGAAATCGATGGTGGTGCTGGTGATGATGTCATCACAATTGATAAATTTGACGATCTGACCAAGATTAAAGGAGGTGCTGGCTTTGATGTCCTAGTCATTGAAGGCGATGGCGATGTCAGCTTTACCCTCGATAATCTTGGTGTTGAAGTTGTCAATGGCAATCAAGGCAGCAATACATTGACTGCGATCGGTACTCAAGATGTGATTATTTCTGGCAATGGCGGAAATGATGTGATTACAGGTGGTCAAGGTAGCGATCGCTTAGAAGGTAATGAAGGCAATGATGTCCTTAATGGAGGTGCTGGCAATGACAACTTAAACGGTGGTGTTGGTAATGATGCCATTTATGGTAATGCTGGCAGTGACACATTAAGTGGAGGAGATGGAAATGATTATTTGGATGGTGGAGAAGGCTCTGACACCATCAATGGTGGTGATGGAGATGACTTGGTATTTGGCATGAGAGGTGTCGATAATATTGATGGAGGATCTGGAAACGATTCCCTTTACGGATGGTATGACTCCGATATTATAAATGGTGGTTCAGGCAACGATTTTATCTATGGTGAGTTTGGCATTGATACGCTCAAAGGCGGATCTGGCATGGATAACATCTTTGGTGGTGATGACAACGATCTAATTTATGGCGAGGATGATAATGATGTAGTTGATGGTGAATGGGGTGATGACACTATATATGGTGGCAATGGTGATGACAATCTTAAAGGCAACCTTGGTAACGATACCATTTATGGTGATGCTGGCAGTGACACTATAAGTGGAGGAGATGGCAGTGACATTATTAACGGAGGAACGGGAATCGACACCTTGGTTGGAGGAACAGGCAACGATACCTACATTGTTGACAGCACAACAGATACTATCACTGAGCTAGCCAATCAAGGAACCGACACAATTCAATCCAGTGTCACATTTAGTCTTTTCAATTTAGCCAATATCGAAAACTTAACCCTAACAGGAACTGCCGCTATCAATGGTACTGGTAATAGTCTCAATAACATCCTGACTGGCAATAATGCCAATAATATTCTTGATGGAAAAACAGGAGCCGATACTCTCATTGGAGGTTTAGGAAATGACAGTTATCTTGTTGACAACGTAGGCGACAAAGTGATTGAGACATCCAGCCTATCAACAGAAATTGACACCGTTCAATCCATTGTCAATCATACATTGGCAGCTAATCTCGAAAACCTCACTTTACTAGGAAACACTGCAATTAATGGAACAGGTAATACCCTAAACAACTCCATTACAGGCAATATAAGCAATAACACTCTAAATGGTGATTCGGGTAATGACATTTTGACGGGTGCAGGTGGTCAAGATATTCTTACAGGAGGCTTAGGAGCCGATCGCTTTCTCTATCCCAACTTTGCCGATTCGTCATTATCAGCCCTATCAGCCCTTGATCGGATTACTGACTTAAACCCCACTGAAGGCGATCGCATTGCCCTTAAATCATTACCTATCAGCGTATTTAACGGAGGTGTATTCTCTAACTCAACTTTAAGTGGTGCAATTAGTGCCGCCTATGCCGATGTCAATCCCAATCTTGCAGGCAATCAAGCATTAGGTGCAAACCAAGCCGTCTTCTTCGGATGGAATGGCGGTAAATATGTCTCTGTCAATGATGGACTTGCGCCCTTTAACGCTAATACAGACCTCGTTATCAATGTTACGGGCATAACTGGCACAATGGCTACAGGGGCATTAACTCCTACTAATTACTTTGCTGTATAAGATGGTGATTTTTGCTGCCAAAGAATAAAAAAACATAATTTCATCAGCTTAGTGTTGCAGAAAAGTCTGGGAACCCGCTAATTTACTTGGCTCTTCTGGGTTCATGGGGATAAGCACAGCTAATAGTAGACAGAAGCCCTTCTGAGCAATAGTTCTAGCCTTATCACGGCGTAAATTATTGTACCAAAGTTACACCGTTTACCCCTGAAACCCAGAAGAGCCATTTACTTATCAAAATAAATGCTCAAATAAGACATCAAAAAGTTTTCTGCACCACTAAGGTTCATTAGTCTATTTTTTGTAATTTATTTTCTAATCTTTTGCTAAATATTTTTTATCTCGCCCTTGACTGGCTTGCTTTAACTGCCATGCATTTTCAAATCGGTGTATGTCCATTTGATGTAAATTGCCATAAACAATCTCATCGCCAGACATTTCTAAAATTACTGACAGATCGCCCTTTAATCTCTGCACGGTTAGGCGATCGTCATCTCTAGTAATCCTGTAATTATTTCTACCTTCTTCACCAAAACTATCTGTACCCAGCTCGTCCAGCATCTGATGGCAGAATGCGGCGATCCATTGTGCTTGCTCTATTAATAGCTGATGCTGCACTAATGACTCGTTTCTATTTTCAGTTTCTAGCTGAACTTGTTTTGGTATTTGTTCGGTGGATTGTAGGGATTTCAGTCTTTCGATTTCTCGCACCATTTCCACCAAAATATTTTCTGGTACGGATTGTCTATCTTGCTGATATGACACGACAGATTGCTTCACGGGTTTGGAGTTATTACTCTGCATCGCTTTAATCAATGGATTATCGCGGGTCGCATCATAATTTACTTGCAAATATTTTTGCAAGCCGCCCCAACTATATTTTTTACCTAACTCGTGACCTTGAATACTTTCACTACCAATGCTGTAGGAAATGCCTTTGATTTTGTTACTACGAGTGAATTTAACGTAGGCTTCAATTCCCGATTGTTTTAATTCTTCGATAAACTGTGGCATCGTCATGCCCGCTTTAATTTTTTCCTCGATCGCTTTGGCGATGTGAAATGTATCAAAGGCTTTTTGGATATTTGGTTTGTCATTGGTTATTTTTTCGATTTTTTCGTGGTTGCTGGTAACTGCATCTTCTTGTTGATTGGATTTAGATTCCAGCCGTTTGCGTATTTTTGGCAACGAATAGGCACTTCCCACATGGGAACCTGCCATGCTTACCCCATCAAGTTGATAGCTGATTCCTGTTGGTGTGTATTGACGGTCACGACTGATTTTTACTTCAATTCCGTCGCGTTCTAATTGTTGTAGCAACTCTGGCATAGAAGTTACCTTTGCCAACGCACGATCGATCGTGTCAGCAAGTTGCTTTTTTACCGTGGGAATCCCTGTCTCTAGTTCTTTATGTATCTGACTTATGGTTGGTGCTTGCCGATCGCTTTCCCAACTGTTTTTTACTGGCGTTAAGCCAAAGTCTTGTTCTATTTGCCTGATTACCTTTTGGCTGCGTATCATATCCCAGCTATCGGATACTACTGACCCATCAAAGCGGATGCGACTGGTAACTAGATGAACGTGTTCGTGATTCTTATCATTGTGTTTTACGGCAACGAAAAAATTATTGGTAAAACCCATTTCTTGGAAATAGCGATCGATGATTTGCGTCCACGATTCATCACTCAGACTTTCATTAGGACTAATACTAAGCGTGATATGGCAAACTGCACGAGTAAGTCTTGGACGCAGCTTTTGCAACATTTCAAATTCTGCCGCTATCTCGCTCGCAGTTTCTCCGATTACATTCATATTGATAATCTCGAATGCTGGTCTTCTTAGCACGTATGCCAAGCAACTTTTAAAACTCTTGCCTTTGATAATTTTGCCAATCATTTTTTAGTGCGTTCCCTCTATCGACTTTATATGGCTACATGCATCATTTATCAAGCATCTCGCTTCTTTGATTACAGCAGACATCTCATTTAGTTTTATTATTTCTGCCTGCATTGGACTTCCCATTTGCATGCTTAAATTTGCATTATGGGCTAGTTGGTTGATATTCGTTCCAATCTTTCCCAATTGGAAATTTATTTTACCGAGTTGCTCGTAATATTTCCAGTTTACGGAAACTATTTTATTGGTTTTAGCAACATCCACATTAATCAGTTTCAATCTCGCCAATTTATTTAGCTTTAGACCTAAAGCATCTGCTTTCTGTTGAAGTATCTCCTTTTCTTCATTGCTTAATCTAATTGTGATTATTGCATCAAGTGACATTTTTAATATGGCAATTTAATTAATTGTTAATTTTGCATTATCTTTAATTGTATTTTCCCGCTTGCAAAAAACAAAGTTTTTTAGGGGGTTCCAAGGGGGTTTCTCCCCTTTGGCAAGCAGTCAATTGTATAGCAAAAGAGCGTTAGCGATTTTTGTCATACAATTGACATAGCTTGCTCCACGCGACAATCACCGCTGAAACGACGCAATCTCGTTATTAGGCGAAGATGATATATGAGCGAGTAAATGTATTGACTGAATCGTATCACTAATGGCTCTATTCATATCTTTATTTGTAAACATTTAATAAGATTTGGATGCGATTTATATGGCTAATTGGATATATTTTATATAAATTTATTTCGGTTTTACTGGGCTTAAGAGGATATTAATTAGATACATTTTATCTAAAATTATTTTCGCTGTACGGCTTATCTAGTGATTGCTTTTTTTTGGCAATATGCTAAATTCACTAAACAGTTGCGATACAAATGTCTTCATGTCCGACTTAAGGATCTCACGAGAAAAACTATTGGATGCTTCGACTAAATGGAGCAATCTTCCAGATAAATTTAGTACTAAGGATGAGATTAATTCTCTGATGGAAGCTGTACGAGTGCTGGAGGATTGCATTAAATTTATGCGCCAAAAGCGATATTCGTATAAAGATATATCGGAAAAGTTTCTGGAGGAATTTCATATCGATATTAGTCCTCAAACTATTTCTTCATATCTAGCAACTATTAAGAAAGAACGGGAGAATTCTCTATGGCAATCTAAGCGCGAAGCTAGGCAATCATCTAAGGCTACGCTACCTAAAAAAACAAAAAAAGGAAGTATCGCTAAAGTTGGTTTATCAGTTGATGGGCTAGGGGAATCTGTGGTAGACCTAGATGACACTTCCATCAATCTATCTATCGAACAAAAGTCAGTGGATAATGCTTCTATTAGTCTAAAACCCAGCAAAAATAAGCAATCTGCTACTTCAAAAAGTATCGTCCCCAAGCTCAATATTGTAGAGTCCGTAGACTCTACTGATGATGAAGATGAGATGGAGAAACGGAGACAAGCAGAAACGCTCAAACATTTTAATAAGTACTAAATTTCAGATATGGCGATAATTAATTTAATAGATGGCGAAAAGGGTGGTGTGGGTAAGAGTTGGGTTGCCCGCACGATGATTCAGTATTGCATTGACAACAATATTCTTCATGTCGGCATTGAGACCGATCGCAGTAATCCTACGATGTTGAATATCTATAAAGACTGTAAGGTTGCGTTTTTTTCTGAGAATGAAAAATTAGCGGATAATCCAGATCTTATTTTTGATTATGCATTCAAAAAAATGGTCGTTGTCAATCTGCCCGCACAAGTTCATCGCGCTGTATCCCAATGGATCGATGCAAAGGGTTTATTAGAACTTGGTAAGGAAAATAATATTTCGTTTGTTAAGTGGTTTGTAAGCGATGGTGAGAGCGATTCTATCGAATTATTTATTAATTCCTTAGAGCATTATCAGGGCTATATTCCCCATGTATTCATCAAAAATATGGGTCGTTGTGATGAGTGGGAGTATTTCAACAGCCATGAGGTCATCCAGAAAGCTATTGAGGAGTATGCGGTTTCCGTAATTGATTTTCCTAAGTTGGGTGATGCTAAGCGCATTGAGATAAATGCTAAGCGAATGATGTTCTCTGATGCAGTCAATTATGCAGAGTTTGGAATTATCGGTAGAAATCAAATCAAGACTTTTTTGCGGAATGCTTACAGTGCTTTTGACGATACCAATATTTTTACAATCGTTCGGGAAAAATAAGTGAAAGATTAGTATGACAAACAGCGATCGCCAATCTACAAGTTATCTGGATATAGCAATTCACGACTATGAGCCTACGGTGAAGGCAAAGATTTACGAAATTGTAGCTAAATCAGGCATTCCCCATGACGATCCTTATATCGCAATATTTTTATCTAATGCTCAGGTTGCGGCAACCATAGCTACGGGACCGACGCTAATACGGGAGGCTTTAAACAAAGGTTTCGAGGTTGGCATCCAGAAATTTGCTAAGTCTTTATCGTCTTCAATGCGGGAATTAAAAGATAACGGGCAAGAGGTAGTTAGCGATCGCCAAATAGTTGCTCATAAAAAAAGTGAGTCTCAAGATCGTAAATATTTTGACTGGTCTTTCATCGCTTTCATTGGTGCGGGGATGTTGGCGATTGGCTTGACCTGCGGTATTGCTTCGGGTTTAGCGATCGCTAAGGTATTATCGCCATCTAGTCTCAGCCCTCAGTCTGCAAAGGATTTAGAGTGGTTAGCTAGTGATGATGGCAAACTCGCTCGGAATATTTTGGACTGGAATAAGGACAATCTCAAAGCTTGTCAGCAAAATCAACAAAATTTAAAAGAAGCTTTAATTGTGATGAATGGCAAGTACGTTACTAAAGGTTTATGTGCGCTCTGGGTATTGCCTGAAACCCAAAGAGTGTATGAGGATCGTCGGTAAGTTAAAAAACACTGTACGTGTAAAAACCTCAAGACTTTCAAGCTTCGCAAATTAAGTAGGGACAAAATAAGTGGCAAATTGCTGTAAGCCTTATCCAGTAAGCAATACATCACTTATTTTTAAATATTGCAGAGTTCGGCTCCTACTCGCTAGGGGTATGAGATCGCCCCGCAGCAAAAAAGCATCTAGTTGTACTCACCAGGAATATCAGTTTTTCTAACAGTAATTTTGCCAACCTTCTTCCCTGACATTCTCAATAACTCATCACCTGAAAATTCAAAACCAAGCTTTAGTGCTATTCGCGCAACTTCATCTGCGGTTGATGCTGCGACCACCTCATTTTTAAGTTCAGGTTCAGACTGCATTTTCTTTAAAAATGCCTCGATTTGCTCAAAAGCCATATTTAAAATTCCTATTCTCGCTAGCTACTCGCCGAAAAAAAGCAGCATATTCTTTAAGACTAGCAGCACAATGGTATCAAGATTGGGGGGAAAGATGATTATCGCGACACAATGCTATTCATTCGGAATATAGAAAAGTAACCTTAACAGATTGGCTTAGATCTGGTTAATGAGATTTTCAAGGCGTCGATCGATTCTGGCTAAATAGTCATCTTGAGTCATTTATCTAACTTCTTTGCTATTGGTACGATCGCCTAACTTGCCCTCACGCTTGGCAGATTCAACAACCTCATCTGTATAAAGATTTTCGATAAAATCCTTAACTTGCTCTTTCGATCTGAAAAGAGCAAATTCATGAATAGGCTCATCTTTGATTTCAGGCATATAGGGATAATTTTTCATCATTTATTGAACAAAGAGGATACATACCCCACCGCTCTTCGGTGTGAGTATATTCTAGTAAATGTCCCACATTGGCAAGCGATCGCCTAGCAACTTTTTTAAAAATCAAGAGTTTTGCCGATCGCGTTCGAGTCTTTCTAGTTCGGCTTGCAAGTTAGCAAGTTCCGATGCAGATTTACTCCTACGCAAAATTGGAGTTTCCAATAAAGCTTTCAGATAGCCAATCCTGCTGCCAATCGCCGAGATAGGCTCGGATTTTGGCGGTTCATAGGGGCGCAAGCAATCGGCATTGGTAGTTTTCGGGGATGGATTTTGAGAGATCGCTCTTGTAGAAATTTCAGTTTTTGGTGGACTTAGCCTGCCGTGGGTCTCAATCCACATCGGTTCGCTACTTTTTTGCGGCGACTTTGGCGAGTGAGTAGGGGCTTGAAAATCAACGTCGGCAAATTTTAGCAATTCTTGCCCTCGCAGGGGCGTTTCAGGCAGCCCTAACGCTTTATATAGGGCTTTTTCTGTAACGCCCCTTTCTGTATGGCTTTCAGCTTGTTCGTTCGGGGGGGCGATCGGCTGGGGATATTGGGCTGGATTCTCTGTAATTGGACTGTTACTCGTTTCTTTGCTCGCTTCGGTGAATTCTGGATGCCATAGCTCTTTGTTGTCGTATAAGGTTTCAACCGATACTTTGGCGCTTTTGGCGATCGCTTGCGCCATCCCTCGGATTGTTGTGGGCATTTCTCCTGTTTTATTTAGTTCGTTTGCTGAGATTTTGATGCGTTCGAGTCGTTCTGCTTGTTTCCGCGCTTTTTTGTTTTCTAGGTCTTCATATTCCTCGTCTGTTTGTTCTTCCTTTTTACTTCCCCAGGGGAAATGATGCTTCATACACCATTGGGCGATGTCTTTCGCTTTTTGTTCTAGTCGCTTGATGTCTCCGCAAAATTTAATAAATCCTGCGGCGGCTCTCGCTGTTTTGGTGATGTAATCGGCGATCGCTTCGATTTCTTCACATCCCATGAACACGCGGGCGTATTTGCCCATTAGGTATAGCAGTTGGTTACTTTGTCCTTTGTCTGTCCATCCTTCTTCGATTTGTTTTTCTAAGTCCTCTCGCCATTGGATTGGGCGGCGGTTGTCTTTGGGTGGTTGGTAGTTGGCTTTGGCTTCGGCGATCGCTTGTTTTAACAGCTCTAGATCTTGATGCTCTTGCGCGGTCAGCCATGTCTCCACAAATTGGCTGAGATCTCTTCCGACGATCTCGAGGTCGTTGTCGAGGAGGTAGCTGCCTGTTTGCAGGGGCAGTCGATGTCCGTTATATTCTGAGTCGTATTTTTTCGTGTTCGGGAAACTTTCAATAACTCCTGCGGCGATTTCGCAGTTATTTTTTTTCAGGCAGGATTTGATCGCGCAGGCGATGCCGAAGCTGGGTACTTCTTGCCATAGGGGGTAGTAAATATGCAATCCTTGGCTGTAGGAACTTTGGACGATCAAGGGTCTGACTAGTCCTATGTCTTCTAGGGATTGCAGGACGGTTTTAAATTTCTCGTGGTTGTTGCTAGGGTGGTAGGGGCTGTTTTTATCTATGTCGATGAGGGCGTATTCGGTTTGATTGCCAAATCTTACGCCGATTAGGGTTTCTGGGTCGGCCCAATAGTCGTACAAACGCCTTCCCGTAATGGGATAGCGCTTTTCGGTTTTCCATTCAGGTTTGTTCGTCCGATCTCTATTTTTGGCATAGATGAAATTCCACGAATATGGGAAAAAACTCGCAAAGGTTTGCGCGGTTAGCTCTGTCGTGGTTAGTGATTTTGCATCTAAGCCTTTGGTCGTAAATTTAAGATCGGTAGCATCACAAATAAGATCTTTTTGTGAGGTCAAGCTACTCGACCTCCTTTTTGCTTGCCATCGGCGATCGCTTTCCCGATCTGCCAAGACAAGTCTCGCATTTTTAATATCATCTGGATTGTCCTGAATGTAAGGGTTGTAGCGTCTTCACTCAGGAAACAGATCGAGTCTTTTTATTTGTCCAATACTTCTTTGCAACTTTGTTTACAAATTTTTAAAAATTTGCAGCACAATCTGTTGCTAAACACATATCTTGTTGTAAGATATGAGAAAGCTTTGAACAAAAATTGCCGTCGAAAGCAAACTCTGTCCGTTTCCTTTATTTTTAATAACTGCCTTCGGGTAATCAGAAAGCTAGTACGGTCAATACTGGCTTTTTCGATTTTGAAGGGGAAAAACTAGTTCAGCCTCCTGCATCTACAAAATATCCTCACAAGCATACAGCGATCGCATTAGATTTGATCTCTGTATGCTTATTTTTTTGACGAAGTACAAAGCAATCTGTTTTTAAAGTTCAGTTTATTTTCTTTGTTAATTAAGAAACTCATAGATAAAATGACTCAACGTCATACTCTGAGGTAAGCTAATCGACATTCAAGTTGCATAAAAATGGGCATGAAGCTTTTATATCAAGGAATATAGCTTGATAGGTAAATGCCGATTAGCTCGATCTTAATTTGTTGTTTTTTTGTCTGCTTTACTTAGTGGTAAGGGAAAAAGACGAAATTCTTACCATTGAAATTTTTAAAAAACTTCCAAAGCTGGCTCAAGAATTTTCCGAACAATTTCTTGCCAGTCTAGATGGAAGAAGCATTTTTGTGTATGAATCAGCAGTTTTTAATGAGTTTATGGATAATACAGTCCGAAAAAAGCTAGCTGAGATCATTTTTATAATTGTGAATATAGTTCTAAAAATAGGTTAAAGGCAGGTTAAAATTCAACCGTTTTTTAACATACTATAACTTTGCAAAAAAATAAATGCTTTTTGCTTGAATTTAAGATTAGGTTATACTCAGTTTTCTCTATGGTTTGCATTGAATCAAGTATTGGTTTGGCTTGCCAATAGTTTTGGCTAGTTCTTCAATTGTGTTGAATTTTGACCATGCATTACCGTGTTTGCAATTTACATAGGTCGCAAAGCGGGTCAGGTTTCCACTCAGCAGACGCAACAGCATATCAAAGGCTTCATCGGCAATACGGTGATTGATTGACATGGATTGCATGTTGGCGATCGCGGCTTCTTCGCAGGATAGGACTTTGTGGGTTGCTTTCTGCTCGATTAGCAGATCTGGATGTTGGATTGCTGGTGATGGTAGCGCCGTACAAAAGGTGGGAACCCGAAATGCTCCTTCCATTCTTTCGGCGCTATCTACTGAACCCAATAGAACTTGCCCTGATTCGTAATGATTGCCGCAGTCTAGCCAGAATACGGTTCTCTCTGTTTGTAAAACTTTGGATATTTCTGCTCTGGCTTCGGAATTGTCCACGGCTCCAATACAAATTGTCAGATGTTTCCATCGCGATATTGCCATGTCTGCTCTAAATTCGGCAGAGATTGCGTTGATTTCGATTCCCCATTGCCATCCATATCTTGCGGCTAGGACGGATGCTTTTGGTAAGCCAAGGTCGCTGGGAATAAAGTTTTGACGGGGAATATTCGTCGCTTCTACTCGATCTGGATCGATGAAAGTAACGGATACTTTTTTCCCTGTTTGTTTTTGTAAATAGGCGATGCGCGGCAAGTTCACGGCTAACCATCCTCCTGTTCCGCCACAGCCGATGAGAATTAGATCGAGTTCGTCATAGGCTGGTAGCAGGATTGGGACGGCTTCGGCAAATGGTAATGATAGGTTTGTCATTACGTTTGACATTACCAATCCTCCTCTAGGCAATCGGTTAATTGTGCTGGTAATTCTAAGATTCCTGTTGTTGCAACTTCGTAGAAATGTCCGTAAATTCCTACCCGCATCCTGATCTGTGGCTTGGAGAAGATTTCACCGATTACTCCGTAGATCCGAAAGCCTGTCTCATCGCGGTTATCGGTTTCTGAGAAGTTGGCTTTCATTCCATGATGGGAATGGATTTCTACGATCGCTTTGCTGTAGGTGCTGTTCGCGCTGTTGTCCAATGGTTTACAGGATGTGGCTGTTTGCTCTTGCTCTGGAATCGCGAGATGCCAATTTCCATTCTCAAAATAGAGGTGAAATACGATCTCTACGGGTTTATTGTTACCATCGCAAGCGATGCATGAGGCTTGGAGCATTTGCTCTACTAGCATTAGGGGGACTGCGGGGTAGGTCATTTGCACGGATGCGGAGATTGCTTTTAGTCCTTTGGCTTTGTAATAGGACACTGGGGCGATCGCTTCTAATCCTTGTCTCTTTGCTCTGACAAATGTGCCGTTGCTGCCATAGACATATTCGTACATTGAGGTTGGCGCGATTTCAGGTAGGTTTTGATTTGTGGCGATGATGTGCTGAATTAGTGGGGGATTGCGAGCGATCGCTGGCAATAGTGAGGTTGTTGCTACGTGTTTTTGAACGTGTTCTAGTAATTTCATCGGTTGATTACCATGTCGATCGCTGCCCTTACCGAACTGCCACAGGGGACGAGATCGTTGATAGGGTAGCGGTTGGATTTCTGTAGTTGCTTGAGTTTTTCGCGGATGTCTTTGGGATGGGTATTTGATTTGCCATCGACGAGATGATTGTTAAATGGTGCTGTCTCGAACATCTGCCATGCTTTTGCTAGGCGCTCTATTCCTTCGGCATAGTTGCTTAGGTTATTCTCAACTCCCATGCAGATTCTGCCATCTCCATAGATGTTTGGTAATGGCAGGTGGTAAATAGGTGCTTCGACTTCAAAGTTTTTTTGTTTGGTGGCCCAGATGTAGCAAATATCGTCGCATAACATAAATACGATTCCCATCATAGGAATGGTTAGGGAGATTGGCTCTCTGCTTTCGTTTAGGTTGGTGAAGGTAAATGTCCGTTTTGCGGGTGGTCTAAACTGCACGTACCATCGTCCTTGACGACAAATTCCCATGCGTTGCACTCCTTTAGGTATCCATCCCGTGTCGATGCGTTCGTGCTGAAAGGCGGCTCTTACGGTGTCGGGAGATAGAAATTTATAGATTTCTTTTTCTCCTTGCCGAAATTGAAAGCAGTAATGTCCTCCTTTTAGGAATAGGAGTTTTGCCTCGGCTTCGATTAATGGATAGCCATCGGGCTTGAGGGCATCTTGAAGGGGGTCTATAGTTAGCATTTGTTTTTCCTTATGCTGCTAGATAGTGGGTTTCTGGGTTTGGTTCTTTGCACTTGTTCCAAAGCCTGACTACTTTGATGCAGTTTGCGGTGTCTCGATCTAGCCAGTCGATAAATTTTCGATAGTTTTGCAGGATCGTTTGGGCTTCTGTATATGCTTCTCTTAAGGTGTCGATTACTTCTACTGTCCAATCAGCATCGGCAATATCATTTTCATAGGAGATGTCCAGCCAGAGATTTCCTGTGGACTGGGTTAGCATGTCAATTGCTATGGGTAAAAGGGCGATCGCTCCTCTTGCTTTTTTGGTTTCTTGGCTTAGTTTTTGGTAGTTGATGTAGCTGGCGGCTGGTGGCAAGTCGCCCAGTTCGCCCTCTAGGTCATTCCATGTATCGTTTTCTATTCCATGAATCAGGCTCATCAGAAATTTCTCGGTTGCGCCTAGTTCTTCAAAGTTGTCGTAATACCATGAAGTGCCTAGTGGCTCTACGGGTATATAGGATATGCGTTCTGATTCTTCTAGTAATAATGGCAATGGGAAAAATTGCTGGTCTATTAATGTGAGAAACTCTAGCTCTTTCTCACTATAGGTTTCAAGGCTAGTAGCTTGAATACTAGCCTTTGATTGTTGATATTCGTCTAGATAGTAATGTTGATACAGTTGTAGGATTGTTGCCCTTTGCTGGATGGCTTCGATGTACTCGACGGCTTTATCGGCGGTGCGTGCGGCGAACCACTCGAATTTGGTTATGTCCATCTCAGAATCCTCGAATTGGCATTGGGGCGGCGATTGGGTTAGCTTTCTTCAAGCTGTCGATCGTCCTTTGGATGGACTGGCTATGTTTTTGGGATTGGGCAGTAGCTTCGCTAAAGTCTTCTAGTCCGATTTCGCTTAGTTCGATTAACTGCGACCCTTGCTGTTGGTATTGTTCGATTTGCCAGAGTATTTCTAGCAAGGGGTTGATTTCTTCGGGGGCTTCGATCAAACTGGCGATCGCTGTTTCGCTCATCCTGCACCTTTTGTCCCTGCGAGTTTGCAGACATCCACGAGGATATCGCCGTTGGCTTGCACGGTTCTTTCGATTTTCGAGTTCTTGATACCTTCAAAATATAGGCTGAGGGTTGCTCTAATCTGTTCGTCGCTACTGCCAATTTCAGGTGGTACGGGAATCGTTTGTCCTTCAATCTTGATGTTATAGTTCATTGTTGTTTCGCTTATAGTAAGGCCATTTGTTCTGGTTTTGAGGATACTAAAGATCTCTTGGAGATGGCGATCGTTTCTGGGGTTTCAGCTTCAACGGTTGCTGTTGGTTCTTGGTTTGCCAACTCGCTAGTGGCATAGGCTTGGATAACTTCGGCAAGGGGCAGGGGAATTGGCGCTAGTTCGTTCAAGTTAATCGTGCGAATCAATGGCATTCCTTGTTCGCGACAAATGGAAATTATCACCGTTCTCTCGATTGAGTCGGCTTCGGGCAATATTTCAATGCACAGTTTTAGTCTGTCTTTGTCTAGGTCGATTGCAGAATTGGTCATGGCTTTTTTGCTAATGGAATTATGTTTTTCTCCATCAGCACGGGCGCTAGCCATGTTTTATTTTTAGTCGATTTATCTAGTCGTAAGTGCCATGGATAGTGGATTGATAGCACTTACCATGCCGTTTTAGGCGACTCCATAGTCTGTGTATGGACGCTTATAGGGTGGTTGCAATCCCAACACGATGTCTTGCCTTGATACTCCCATTGCTATCAATTCTTCCGCAGGGTTTTGATCTGTTAAATTCTGCTGTAGCCATATCTTGCCATCTTTGATATCAAAATGCATTACACATCGATATACTCGATTCAGTTCTTGCCAACCGATATCCAACCATTGATAATGATCTCTTTCTACATCAAAGATTAACTGGACTTCTACTTCTTCATTGGATATATCTCCACTCACATACTGAGTCAATAATTTTTGGATATACTCGCGGTATTTGCCTATTTTATCCATTTCACAATCTCCTCGTTTACTGGATTATATACAACTAGCAGAATCTGATAGCGCTGTACAGCAGTTTGGGTAAACTCTAGTTGAAAAAATGTCTGATATACGTCTAATGGTACTGCTAAATACAGCGTTCTACTTGGTTCGTTTGCTTCGATCGCCAGCCGATAACTTAAGAATTGTCCCATTGCTGAGTAAAAATCAGTAATTGCTGATGGGTTTAAGAAGCTTTTGATCTCGACTGCTATTTTTTCTCCTAGTCTCTCTGCGGCGACAATTTTTTCTGCACCTAAATCTACTTGAAAGTTCACATCTCCAAATTTGAATTTCAAAGGGTCGTCTGTTATTACCCATTGTTCTTTTTGCAGTGCTTTCTTGACGGATTCATGGAACAGATCTTTTGCTGACATATGTTTAAGAATTTGGGCTTTATGATTGTAGCTATTTATTTTGGCTATTCTTAGTTTAGTCTTATCAAAGTATAGCAATCTATATCGTCTTCAAAAATGACAGGTTACATTCTGATTCAATAGATGGATTTGGCAAAAAAGTAAAACCTTCATAGTGAAGATTTTACTTTTTGTAGAGATTGCTCGATTAAGCAGCAAGTTGCCTGTATCTTGGTTTCACGTTAGGCTTGATGCCAACGGGAATCGGGATGCGTGCTGGAAATACGCGCAGATGTTCTTGGGCAAATACTCGAAACTTGGCGGTATGGTGTCTACCGCTATTGTTGACAGTAAGGTAGACTCGCTCATCCAGAATTGCTTCGATGGTTGCATCTGGTAATTCTGGGCGGGGATATAGTGGGAAGATATTCGCATGTTCTTCCAAGAATAGTTCCACAATCTCAGCAAAGTGTTGTTTCGTCTGTTCAATGTGAAGACCAACAATCAATTCGGTTCCCAGCCATTGCGCGAATGCTTTCTGCTCGATGCTGATTGCATATTTCTTGGCTTTGGCTACCCATTCAGTTCCGTGATTGGTGGATCTGGGTGATAGCAAACATTGGTAGCCTTTGTGAGTGTAAATCATCGTTACTTTCTCTTTTTCTTAGTTGGACATGAGCCTTAAGCGACAGCGCCTAAAAATCAAACAGCTATAGAGAGCTTGGATAGATATCTATCGTTACTCTCTATAGCTGTTCAACTAGAAGTCGTCGTCGTAAGTGGTTGATTCTTCATACTCTTCGTCTTCAGCAGACTTCTTCACAACATCAATGAAGTTGAGAGATTGGGCATAAATCACTGTCCGCGCATGGTGCTTCCTGTCTTTCTTAGACTTGTATTCTTCGGGTTGAGCGAGAACTCCCGTAACTTCGACAAAGCGTCCAGATTGCGCTCTCTCTTCGGCATATTCCGCAGTTCCATTCCAGCAGACTACTTTTACCCACAGTGGTTCTTGGTCGATCCAATTACCTTCTTTATCGCGGCGAGGTTTGGGCTGTATGGCGAGGCTGAAGTCTAGTACGTCTTTGCCACTGGTTTTGGTTTGACGAACTTCAGATACGTTTCCGACATAGCCAGAGAGAATTACGATATTAGTTGAATTACACATGAGTTTTTTCCTTATATTTAGGAATCAGGTCATGGACTTCCACGCGATAGCGTTCTTCAAAGAAATGAATAACTCTCTAATTTAATTTAAATAGAGAGTTATTCATTTTGCGATTTCTAGAATTCCAGTTGATTGGTGATGTCTTTGGCGATCTCGGCGTATTGTCCTGGATGCCGCGATGTCGATATGTCGATCAGGTTCTGGGCGAGTTCGGAGGTGTATCCTTTGAAGCCTAGCCATTCTCGCATCAGTGCTTCGCAGACGGCTTTGATTTGTTCGGCGGTCATATTTTCACTGTTGAATTTGGGTTTCAATCCGCTTTCATCGGCTCCATATAGGTCAATGCTGGTCTCAATCACTTTGCTGATGTGTTGCTGGGTGATGGCTAATAATGCTTTGAATGCGGCTTTTGCTGGGTTATCGGGTTTGCTGTGATTGGTTTGGGTATTGGTAGTTGGCTTGGTTTCAATGGCTGTGGCTATATGACCGTTGGTACTTGCCATCTGGGGGATATGACCGTTGCTGCTTATGGCGGCGGCTAGTTCTGGCTGTTTCTGTGACTCCTGTAAGACTGGATTTACGGGTACATTGACGATGGGGATAAAGGCATTTCTGTTAACTGGGGTTTCATCACTCAGCCATGTTTGAATCATTTCGGCAAATTTCTTGCCTGGTTTTGGGAAGATGCCGTTGCTGATTTCAGGGCATCTGCTCTTGGATATGGTCAGGGTGTTCTGGTCATCGAGTAAGCCACAAATGTCTAGTTCAAATTCGCTGCCTTCTCTTTGGATTGGGGCTGTGCCAATCTTACGGACGCTGGTGATTTTCTGCTTGCCTCCAACTTCAACGGTGTTGAAGTCGTACTCGATCTTCGAGCGCATTGTGGCAATGATGTGACAACTCGAACTGATGATCTTGTCCCATAGTTGGCGTTCGATGGGACGGATTCTTGCCCAGTTCCTTTCGTCACTGCCTACTGCGTCAAGTTCGGCATACCATGCGTGGGATAGGGAGTCGATGATTAGGTAATCAAATCCTGCTTCTTCGGCGCTTTCAATGGCGTTGTAATATTGGCTGGGTCCAAATTTGGTTAGTTCTAGCACTTCAAAGTTAAACAGGTTGGCATATTTACGACTGGAGCCATATTCGGTGTCGATCAGTCCAATCTTTTTGCCCAATATCGATGCTAGTTGTAGGGCGGTGTAGGTTTTGCCACAGCCTGGGGGACCGTACAGTGCCATGCGTAGTTTGATGTTTTCTTTCGTTGCTTTCTGAAATGAGTAGGTCATAGATATTTCTCCTTGTGAGTAATAGGTAAGTGGGTTTGGTAAATACTTGGAATTTTTCCTTGCGAGCCTCGCTAGAGGAAAAGCCAGAATAGGCGGCGCGATGCGCCGCCTATTCTGGCTTCAGAGTTTTTTAGATGCTGTATAGACAGTCGGATACTGCGCTGTCTTCTGTGAGATCTGCTATTTCTACATAGCGATCGCATAAGTTGCCGATCGTGCTTTCGTAGTTGCTTAGGTTGCCATCGGTAATCAGGATTCCGTAACAGCTAAATTCGTATTTTTTCCTGTCTTCTTGCCATTGCTCCATGAATTTTGTGGAGGGATTATCCAGTCCGTCGGTGATTAATACCACGTCGGCTTTCTTGGTTTGTTCGTGTTGTTGGATTGATGCTAAGGCTCCCGTTAGGGCGGCGGTGAAGCTGGTGCTAAGTCCGTTGTAGAACTTTTCGATGCAGTCAATTACGCGATTGGGGTCGGGGATTTCTCCTGCAAAGTCGTCAATCCGCTCTACCTTGCCTGTGAAGTGCAAGATGCGGCAATGGCGCTTTTGAATTACGGCAATGCTCAATAGGGCTAGGGCGATCGCTTTGCTCCAGATTTCGGCTTGACCTACCATTGACCCGCTTGAATCTAGACAGATAACGATCGGTCCTCTGGCTAGGGGTTCGCGGCTGATTAGTTCTCGTTGTAATAGCGATCGCTCGATATAGCCTTTGGCGAATAGGGGGAATAGTGCTGGTTGGGTGAGCTTGACGAGTTCGCAGGGCAGTATTCGTGTTAGGTCGTTGCCTGTGGTTACGTCGATGATTTCGGTGCGTCCTTCTTTGACTTTGCTGCGCTGCATCTTGGCGGCAATTGCAATTTTCTTGCCTGCGAGTTCGGCGATCGCTTGCAGTTTTGGCGATGCTTGGATTCTTTGGGCTAGTTGGATTTTGTCGGCGATTTTTAGTTGGGTTTCGTGGCTGTAATTGCTACCTCCGCTAAAAGTTTCAAGGCTTTCGGCGATGGATTTCATTTCGGCTTCGGCTTGGGTAATTCCTACGATTAGTGCGGTTTCGATTTCCGATGGGCTAATCGAGTCGGCGTAGGCTTCACAGGCTAGTCGGGCTTCTGATCCTTTTTGCTTTAACTGTTGAATTTTTAGCATCAGCCCAGCATTTGGTGTTTGTTCTTGTAGGGCTTCAAAGATGCCTCGAAGCTGATTTCTGATTACTTCTGGGTCTTCTAATGGCTCGGCTGGTTCTGGTAACATTTCGATGATGGCGAGACATAGGGCGGTTGTGCCGATTCCTGCAAGAAATTCATCGCCATTCAGGCGGTTACTAAATTTCTGGAATGCTTCTAGTTCGCTCATCTGTTGATGGATGGCGATCCAGATTTTGTTTTCGGGTTTAATGGCGCTGTCTTCTAGGCGGTTGGGATGGCGATCGTACAGGCGATGATAGGTTTCGCTGACGAAGGTTTCAAAGTTGTAGATTTTACTTTCGCCTTCTTCGATGACTTCACTCAGTCTGGATGACTTTTCTTTGAAGTCGCTGACGCATAGCTCTGTCCATTTTGGGATTACATATACTAATGGTTCTTGCATTTTGATTCTCCATAAGGTGAGAGAGCAGATAATCTGCTCTCTGTTGGTTGGGGCTATGCGCCGTACATGATTTCGCTGACTTTCGCTAGTAATGGTTTCTTCTTGGATTCGATTTCGGAGATCGCTTGCTGCGCTTTCTTTGCCTTGTGCGGATGTTGGGCAATCAGGCTTTGGAGTCTGTCGGTCGCATTTCGCATTTCGGACAATACTCCAGAACCTTCGGTTGCCCATTCGTCTTGCTGTCTCTTTGTGCCATTGGCGGGACAGGTTCCTAAGTCTGCTAGCTTTTCGGTGATGGCGGTGAGGATTTCTTGGGCTTGGATATTTACGGGATTGCCTACTTTGGCGACGATTCTTCCGATCGGTGTTTGCTCTCTGGGATGATTCCAGATTACGTGGTTGAGGATCTCAAAGCTGTCTTCGCTGACTTCGGTTTCTTCTTGCAAGTAGGCATAGGCTTTAAGGATGGTGACAATCTGCACGTATTTTCTGGTGCTGACGATGAAGTTTTCTTTCTTCAGTTCCCGTTGCAGGTCGATCAGGGAGTCGATGACTGGGGTGGGGAAGGGTACGTTTTTTACGGCGGTTTGCATTTGCTCTAGTTCGGCTAGGCTCAGCATGGTGGTGATCTGGGGGGCGCTGATGTTGTTTGTTTTACGGAGCAGTAGGGTTCGCAGATCTTCATCGCCTAGATATTCGACCATGTAACGCAGACTCAGACGATCCCAGAAGGCTCCGTCTTCTTCGCCATCTAGGAGTTCGTTGGAACAGCCAATCATGGTAATCAATGGCGATTGCAGTTTGGTTTTGCCGTTTAGGAATTCCCGTTCGTTCATCAGTCCTAATGCGGAGTTACGAACAATGCTATTTGCCTTGCCAATTTCGTCCATGAGGGCAAGGTGCGCTTCGGGTAACATGGCTTCGGTGTCGCGCACGAATTTGCCTTTTTGCAGTTCGCCGAGATCGGGTGCTCCTAATACTTCTTCGGCGACGGTGGTTTTGGTCATCAGGTAATGAAAGAAGGTGGTTCCTGTGATTGCGTCTGAGACTGCTTTTGCGAGTTCGGTTTTGCCTGTGCCTGGTTTGCCTCCTAAGAAAACATGCATTTTCGATAGCAGTCCGACAATAATCAGGTCGATCGCTTCGCTGCGATCGAGGTACGCGGCTTTCAATTGTTCTCGCAGTTGTTGTAGTTTCTCGGATGGGGATTTATGGGTTACGGTCAAGGCGGTTACATGTCCGTTTGTTTGGGCTATGGCGATCATTTTTAAGTTCCTTTTATCTTTGATGTTTTGATGGGGAGTAGCGCGTTGGCTACTCCCGTGATCCTTCGCTAGAAGCCGAGGTCAAATAGGTTGTCTGGGCTTTCTTCTGTTGTTTCTGGAATTAAGCTGGTTTCAATGGGGTTGAACTCTTCTAATTCAGAGATGATTTCTTCTGTTTGATGGGATTGATTTTCTGGATTTTCGGCTGCTGTGGAAGTTGAAATTTCTTCCAATACGTTTAGGCAACGTTGTCGCAGTTTGGCGAGTTTGTCGGTGAGTGCGTCGGAGCGAAATTGCAATAGCTCGGATAGCATTTTCGTTTTGTGTTCTACTTCCCGATATACCTTGAGTTGGTTTTTCAGGGTGCTACCTTTTGTTTCGGATACTTTCTCTGGGTCTAGCAGTTCGTCTAGGTAGCTAGACATGGACTGCACTTCTTTTTCTAGCGATTGTCTGGCGATGATGTCCATGTCGCCAATGCCTGCGATCGGCATCCAGCGGATGTTGTTTTCTCTGTGGATCAGGGGTAGTAGTTCGCGGAAGGCAGTTAGTTCTAGCCGATAGCTACGGGCGACAAAGTACGTGCCGCCACGTTCTCGAAATGGTACTCCTGCTTTTTTGACGAACTCGGTCAGCATGGCGCGGATTTCTTTGCTGGTGATTTCTTGGCTCCATCTGTACCATTTGTCGAAGGTGGTTCTGGCGATGTCAATTAGCGATTCGTTTTCTTGGCTCCAGTCTTCTCGGTTCCAATTGCTCGTTTCTTTGCTTTTATCGAAGGTATAGGAGGCGAGTTGGCTATAGCGGAGCTTTTTGTCTTTCTCGTTTTTGTTCTCGAGGACGAATCCATAGACTAGTACGCCGTTATTGGAGATTTGACGGATTAGTAGGTTGTGATTGCTCAGTTGGGTTTGAGTTTTGGTACGGGCATTTTTGAAGGCACTCAGTTTGTTGGGGATTTCAGGCAAATAGCCGAAGTCTAGATCGACTTGCTCTGCGGCTCGTTTCAAGGTGGCTTCGCTTAGTCTGGTTTCGGCACTGATTGACCATGCGATTAGGTCGCCTAAGTATTCGGCTCCTTTGTCGATCAGAGCTTGCTGTGTAGCAATCATTGCTGTTGTATTCATGGCTTTTAATTTTGTCTGTTAGTTGTTAGCTGTTAGCTGTTGGTTATTGGTTGGTTTTATTGAATGTTGATTGGCTAAAAGCTAATAGCTTTTAGCCAATAGCCTCTACGCTCTCTTAGGCTTTTTATGCCAATACTTGCGCTGACGGCGAGTTTGCCTGTGAATTTGTGGATGCTTTTCTTCGATGTGATGATGCTCTGGATGGATGGCGATCGCTAGTAGCAGTAGTCCGCACAGGATGCTTTTGTATCTTTTGGTGGTCATATTTGACTCCATAACAAATTAAGCCTCCCGATGCAGATCGGAAGGCTTTTGAAGGTTGAATATTGGGTTTGGGGTTATTCGGGTTTTTCTACGGCGAATTCGGCACGCAGTCTGGTTTTGTTGGCTTCGTAAGCTTGTTTCGCAGTCAGAAATGGATGCGCGATTACATAGGAGCTAAAGCCGCCATCGGTGCGAATAAAGCAGACTACGACTTGGTTTTCGGGTTTGTAGTCACGAATCTGTCTCTTCTCATCCTTTTGGAATGGGTTTGGCTGTCCTGATTCGGCGGCGATGCGATCTGCTGTGGCTTGGCTTAGATAGCAGCCATAGCTCTCGGAATTCAGCCATTTTTGATAGGGACTGATACCAATTTGTGATTCTTTCGATTTGCTGACATCAATAATGATCGCTCCTCTTCCTTCGCTTTCGTAGCCGTACCATGCTACGGCTAGGAGTAGTTCAAGATTTACGCGAATGAATTCTACATGGCTCTGCCTTGATTCACTTCCAGTCGGTAAATCCGACAGATTATATTTCAAGCTCATTGGTTCAGTCCTTTTCCTCAATTTAATTTTCATTAAAACTCCTGCTAAGGAATTTTGACAAGCTCTGAGCCTTAGAACAATTGCTTGTGCAAAGACACTTCTGTGGCAATTTTAAAAAACTATGATATGACCATAGAAAAATAAATATAGAATGTGCGATCGCTTATCAATTATTTGTCTTTGCTGCGAAGCCTATCCTGCAAGGAATCGCCGACAATTTTGAGGAACTCAATAACGAAGTAATGCATTTGGGATTGCCTAATCTTGGGTAAAAACAGACAAATTTAACAGGTGTATCGTTTCGGTATAACCGTGAAGTTGTGCGACGGCAGATAGCCCAAAGCTCTCACCGATAAACTCTATTCCGTCCGCATTAACGCAGTGTTATATAGCGCTCTATTTTATGTGTCATGCCAAACAACGTACTATTAACTACTGGTTCGATATACAGATACGAATTCTCTATTCGCAGTAAACTCAACCTCACTTTCCTTACTTGTGGATGTGCCGTAAGCAGAACGCTGTGCCCAAGTTGTAACAATTAAACACAAATTATAATCTCGCATCAATTTTTCAAGAAATTCCTTGGAGAGTAAAAGGCGATTTCCCTGACCGATCACTTTTCTGCGACTATAGCCAACTTCAAAGCCATCGCACCAAGAAACGGACTTTTGAGCAAGTTCACCATCGAACAAAAGATTTAGTTGATTGGAACTGTCCCACAGTAACCCATAGCGTTGAATCCATTCACCTGAAATGCTTGCAAGCATCGATCCCGTAAAGCGCCGATGTTCTTCCTGATGAATAGAAATCAATGGGATCATTTCAAATGGGTCATCACTAATTCGAGTTCGACTTCGCTCAAGGCGGTTTCGCGCTTCATCAATTGTCAGAGAATAATATGGCGGTTCTGGAGTAAGTTTTAGAACTGCTTCACCTGATCTGACGCTCCAATCACCTCTAAGAATTGTGTCAGCAAGAGTATGTGAAGCAAGGAAGGATGTAGCAAATCGCTTTTCAGTGATTCGACCAGCCCCTTGATAATATCCATCGGCTACAGGAAGCCAAGAATCCACTAGAGGTTGCTCTTTCCGTAGCTCTTCTCTGTCAAAGTTCAGCCATGTTCGTGCTTCTTCGGTCAGTTCTTGACCACTGTAGCCTGTTTGGACAAATGGTACATTTATATCGCTAGGCTTTGAATCTACATTGCTAAGGGGAAAGCGAGGATCATAGAGGCGTATAAGTGTATTAATCGCTATTTGTGCAGATGGATGAACCACATTCTGTCGAAGTTCTCGCTCAAGAACTCGATTAAAAGCGTGCCAAACATAGTAATCATCATAGGTTTCAAAAGGAATACAGTCATTATCTATATGGCTACAATAGGCTTGACCGCGTGCATTGAATTCTTGCTTTGCAATCTCACGTTCATAGCCCATTAGTTCTATCTCTTGTTCTATTTTCCAGTATAGTGTGTCTAGCTCAAAATCTAAGCCCTGACAAATTTTGTTAATCGTCTCACGTATTGACCATGCTGTCCTACCTAATGTTTCAGTCTGAAAATAAGAAGATGGCGCTAGAGTGTCAGGGAGAATTACAAGACTTGTGCTTGCAAGACGAGGACGTATAGATGCCAATTTTTCAGTAATTCTTGTACTGTCCTCCAGATTGGCAGTAATTGCTTCAAGAGATTGCTTAAGGTAGTAAATTTTCTCGGCATGTGGTTCATCTAGAGCAGTTAATAATGCATCGCTATAATTAGTCAGCAGGTTAGGGTTTTCTAATGCTATAGATGCGATGACCAATGCTGATTGCGTATTTAGTGTATAGTCCTCATGCTGTAGAAGCCTGATTAACCAAGGTATGGTTGAAGCAGGCTGGTAGAGTGCTAGATCTTTTAGAAGATGAACAAGATTTTGGCGGCAATGGAGCAATGGGGTTGCCCATACTTGTTCAATCAAACTCTTAGCAACTTCTTCAAAATTTCTAATCTGATAATTTGGCTCTTTTAACCACGCATAAGGACTTGGAGAAGTCGTTGGAAGATGTTCAAACTGAGTCTGAATAAATACATGAAAAGCTTCATAAAGTTCAATTGAACTCTGACGGTAGTTTTCCCCAAGAGCCAAAGCACCCTTTAGAAAAAATAGAAAGGTGGTTTCCCCACCCCAAGAGTATTCTTTGAGATGGCGATCAATGAACTCAAATAATGTGTGGAACGCTTCTTTTGGATTAATTTCTGCAAGTTGCTTAAATTCCTCCATTTTGGGATTCCATAACTCAAACTTGTTCTTAATCATGAAGGCTTCTTTGTAGCATTGAGATGCCTTATCAGTGTGACCAAAATTGAGGTAGCCTCTTGCTAAAAATTGATACCCCTCTTTTGCTATTTCCTCATTTCTTTGCAAATAACTAGCAAGTTTATCAAGTTCAGAAATCATCCTAGCTTTTTGAACTAATTTCTCAATTGCTTGCTGAAGAGGAGATCGTAAACGGTAAGCGCTATGTTTTTCGAGAAGTTGCTCAATACCATGAGATAGCTTTTCAAGAGATACTGAAAGTTTATCTGCCAAGTTGTCTATTAAAACTTCCTCTCCACCTAACTCCACACTAGCAGGTGGTTCAAAATCAGCGTTGGAGGTAGATTGGTCAGCTTTTGGATAAGTTGAATAAGTTTGAATTGGAAGTAAACTTACTTCCGAGGCATATTGATTGAAATTTTCCGCAAAAGAAAGACGTTCTGTAGGTGGAACCTCGGTAGTAAGGAATTTCCTCATTTGCTCAGCTATCCAGTGAATTATTGTCTGATCCCTTTGATCTACTGCTACTTTTAAGAGGTTAAATCTTGCTTCAAACTTATCTTTATAGTTATCCTCATGATAAAAGCCTTCTTCATGAATAAGCTCAGATAGAGTATAAGCTAGTACAAGATTATCGCCATTATAGGAGCGGAGAAAATCTGCTAAAACATCTGAAAATTTCCATTCAGCTACATGGTCGTAGTATGTCAGTAACAACTCTCTAGCAATTTGCGGATCAAAATGCATAGCTGTATTGTAAAGACTGATTGGAAACCATCTTATTTCTTTACCATCTTCTGTAACTTCTGGCATTAGAAGATTCCACTCAGCAATAGCTGCAACACGCTGCCGTAGCATTTCTGGTTGTACACTGCTTACCTCTTCCAAAGCCTCAATTAATAAACTGACTGTAGAGTCTTTACGAGAACCGTAACCTCTCAATGCTAAAACTGCTTCTTGTAGCCAAGTACGTCCAAGGTTAAAGTGACCACACTGACAGGCAAGTTCTGCAACCGACAGTAGCTCATTTGTTCGTGACTGAGTTCCAAACTTAGTGTCAAAGATATCGTTGTGAATTTCTGTTAGCATTTCTTGTAAATGCCCACGTATTTGTGGAAAGGTAGATAGTAGTCGTAAACCTGTAATTTTGTGGATAGAGAAGGTTTTGCCTTCAGAGGCATAGCGAAAGCGTTCAAGTAAAGAGTTGATCTCTCCTAATCCGTGAAGGTAGCGATCGACAAACTCTTTGAGGAACGAAGATAAATCTCCTGTTACTGCACTTTGGATCTCAAAGACCCTCTCTCCTTGGCGGCGCTCGTGTTCAGCAAAGTGAGTTAGAGCAGAAAGCAACTTTTGTGGTTGGTTCTTACTAGTAGAAACTGCATAGCAAACTCGATAATAAGCCGCAATCGAAGAATCACTAGTCTTGAGATAATTGCATAGAACTTGTAACTCATAGTATCGACTCAGATATTCAAGCCCTGCTACATAAGCCCGAAAAACCTCAAATTCTTGGGGGTACAGTGAAAAAATGTTCTCTCGCTCAAGTTGCGGATGTAGAATAATACCCTCAAGAAGTTCTTCAACAATTTCTATGCCAAGATCATTTCGTGCTATGTGACCTGCTAGTAAGATGCGCTCATTTTGTTTTTGGATGTGTCTGGCAAACCTACGAATTTGATAGCCAGCGGTATCAGGTCTAAACTCTGTCTCTAATTTAATAGTTTCAAGCAACCATCTATCCTTACGAGCTTCCCATCCTGGTTGTAGAGGAAGAAGCTTTCGTAATATGCGTAGAACATCCCAACGCTTAAAAATATAGAGATTTCTGAGTGCTTTAGGAAAAAGAGCGTCCCCTAAATCCATACGACCATAAGCCAACCCAGTCTCTGGTTCAGGTTCCTCACCAATCCATCGGATCAGTGTCGCAGCAGCACGGGGATCATAAACTGAAATCAGTTCACCAACAGCAACGGCATAATCTCCTCCTTCAAACTGTTTGGGAAGTCTTTCTAGAAAATCTTGTGCAAGTATCCGACCAAATTCATATTCTCCCCGTTCAGCAAGTTGTACAATAATCTTCGCTGTTTCAGTTGAAAGATCGTAAACCTCACGCTCTTGTGCGAATGCAGCTAGTGCATCGTTGATCTCTCCCATCGAAAGTAAAGTTCGCCATAGCTGCGCTCGATCAAGATCATGCTCAAGCCTTGCCTGAGTATGTGAGAGAAGTGCGGCAGTACGGGCTGTTACAACTAGATCACGTTCATCAATAGCAGCACGGGCAGTAGCTTGCAATGCTTCAATAATTTCACTGCGAGGACGACCGCGACGGATGGCTTCTGAAATATAGTTTTGCTCATAGTGTGTCATCAAATAACTATAAGCTTTGGCAGTTTCAGCATAACGGTGAGCATACATGAACCATAAAAGTTGATCTCGCTGTCCATCTAGATATGAGAAAAGGATACTTTCATCTAATTGCTGTAGCTGATCGGGTGATAGTTCTGTCCGAATAAAATCGCGGAAGCTATTGTGGAAAACTCTGCATCCTGCATCAGAAACCTGCATGAGATGCTTCATACGATTAAAGAAGTCTTTGCCTTCAAAAGCATCAGTTATACCTGTGATGCGAAGGAGGTCTGAAACTTGTACACGAAAGCGTAACCGTGCTGCTATCCCACAAATTTTTTTTAGATTAGGCTCTCTACTAAATTCACTCCAGATAGCAGTGTAGTAAGAATCAATATGACCTTCATGAGGGGGTAGCTTTTCAACAAGATCGTCGTATTCATCTATCGAGACTTGCGAAAGACTTTCAGAAATAAAATGCAAATAAAGTGGCAATCCTTCGCTACGTTTATGAATCGTATAAATAATATTGTCTCTTGGACAAGCTACTGAATTGAAATAATGATTCAAAAAATAATAAGTTTGCTTAATGCCAAACAATGGAAGATTGAGCAATGCTTCTCGGCACTGTCTTTCAATTGCTGAAGGTAAATACTCTAAAGACTGGGTTCCAACTAAACAAATCACACCCAATGGCAATTGTCTAGGTAGAACATTTAGTAATTTCTGAGTTTTCTCAATTTCTGCTCGCCCAACATGATCAATTCCGTCAACGATCATTAGTAGCTGCTGTCCACGAAGATGAAAGTGCTTGCCAAGCAGTATCAGCAACTCTTTTAGTCGGGACTCACTATAGTCGTAGTGCCTTTCGTCAGGGATCAAATCTCGAAATTCCTGACAAAGCTGTTCAATCATGGATTTGAGAAATGCTGGTGCACTTACACGCTCACTTTGAAGTGGGTCATTAACTTGTGTAAATGCGTAGTAGCGTATAAGTGGTTGACCTCGGCGACGTAACTTATCTGTAAACCGAGTGATAAATGTCGATTTACCACTGCCAGGAGTACCTACAATAGCGGTATAAGTTGATCCATCACGAAATAAAACTTTTAGAACTTCCTGTTCAAAACTTGGTCGTGCAACGTAGGTTTTGAGATCAACAGGAAATCTTTGGGGCAGAGTACTGTTGTCAATTTGGAGGGCTTCAAGAACTTCATCTCGGTAGATTGGTCGTGTTCTTTTTTCCAAATACCACCGTTCAGCATGGGCAAGGAGTCTACCATATACATCGGAAGAAGTTAGACCAAACTTCCTCTGTAGCAAGTCATAACGAATTACCTCATCAAGTCCTTCCTCATTGGGCTGACGAAGATCAAACCTAATACAACTTAGGAAAGCAACTGAGTAATTGTCATCTAAATTTATAGATTTTTTAAATCTTGTATAAATTCTCTTTTTATTTTCCAGATCTCCTGTTAAAAAATCATTCTGGAAACGATCTCCATCTAATAAAGAAGCCAAATTATGACCAGCAGCTCGGTTTGTAAAAATTCGGATAACAATTTCTCTACCAATATTTCTATTTCGTAATAATTTCCATGCTTCATACAATCTTGAAAATTCAATTTTGAAATCTTTTCGATTAATTTCTGGATCAAATAAAATCCCAGATTCAGCATCAAAATCAAGTATTGCATGTGGATTCATTGCGTGCTTTGCCTGAAAACACTCAATCCTATCTTTAAATTCAATAATGACATCATCAACGGGAGTAAATGAGCTATCTTCATGTCTAACATGCTCTATGCTCTGATCTATCAGCATCTTCAGGCAAGACAGTGCAAATAGCCGAAACTCATACGCATTACCAATGCGAGGAGGAGCGCTGATTTTTCGTGGCTGAAGATTGTCGATCATATTTTTAGAACGTTACAGAGTAACTTAGTGACAGGGGAACTCTTAAGCCCAGCAGTATTGCTCTTGGCTTACTGCAATGATGGGTTACGATGCCTTCATTGTACAAGTGAGCCTAGTTGAAAATTTGTAAAAAAATAAGAGGATCAGGCTTGGCACTGGACACCTAAAGCGTGATCAACGTATTTGCGTCTTTTTCGTCGGAATGAAATGGGTATTTCAGTATTCATCCTTCATTAACTGTCCAGTGCCGAAGCTATCAATAGATAAAATCGGGTCTGGTCAAAGAATAAGGAAGAAAAACCTTGGGATTTTTGTAAAAGTATACATACAAAAAAACAAAGTCTTCTAAAAGATAAAGTCTCCACAGAGTAAAGACTTTATCTTCTAAAATAGCAGTCTTAGAACAATGTCAGTTGTTCTCTCTGCTCACTTACATTCTTTTGCGGAATCATAAGCTGTTTACCTACTAATGTAAATTCAGACAACGGCTTGAATACTTGCGGTTGCAGAAACTGCAAAAGCCGATCGCCATTCACAGGAATTTCAATTTCAACAGTGCTAACAATCTGCGCGATTTGTTCAAGCCAGTTATCAGCATCACCTGATACCCAATCTTCAAAATGTCTCTGCCTCAATCCCTCCACGATCGCTATTGATGGTGGCTCTAGTTGAGCAGCACTTGAGTCTCTTGACCAGAAGATTTCTCGCGATTCTTCCAAGTCTTCTCCCTCTAATGCATAGTCGGCTCCACTATCATCTACAGGGGATTCATGGGCGATCGCATCAAACATCTCTTTCAAGAATCCTAGCCGATTTGATTTCTGCTCGTATTCCAGTACTTGCTCAAAGGGTTGACTGACTCGATTTTGCAGTATTGGCAGTTCTTGTCTGTCTCTTTCCAGATTTTCTTGAGCTGTTGTTAGCTTGGCGGCGATCGCATTTCTCACCACATGCAACAACGAACTATAGGGCTGTTGGCACTCTGCATTAAATTCATAGCCCGAACTAACACTCATGCCAATATAACCATTCACCTCTGAGCCAAACCTGCTCAGAAATACATTCAGTCCTGCAAATTGTCCGATTTGCACGTGGGACAATCGATAGCTTTCTTTTAGCCGTTGCACTTGTTCGGTAATATGATGATCGATTAGCACGGCTTTATCTAGCATCACGCCGCGATCGCTGATGAATTGCTTCAGGTTGGCTTGGGATACTCTGGCTAGGTCTGATTGAATGCGCTGAATGCTGGTGGGATGGGTGGTATTTACCATGTCAGCTAGATACTGAATCTTGGATTTGTCTCTGAATTGCCTGTCGTTATAGGCTTGCAATTGCATTCCTAGTCCTTGCAATTCAGCTTCAAGGGTAGCGCGTTCCATGATCAGCGGATCGCCCGATGCGATCGCTTTCATCTGGGCGGCGTTGAGAACTGTCTCATCAATGTCTTCGATAGTGCGATGGGTGCGATCGCCAGACATCACCTGCGAAATCATCCTCTGTTTATTCTCGATCGCTTGCCATAGGAATGAATCAAATCCTGCTTGGTTGTTTCTGCCTTCAGTGACATAGCGGAAGATAAAGACATCACTCCATTCGTTACCCTGTCTCACGCCTCTCCCTTCTCGTTGTTCGAGATCCGATGGTCGCCAAGGACAATCGATATGGTGCAAGGCAATGAGTTTGCTTTGCATGTTCACTCCCGTTCCCAGTTTTGATGTGGAACCAAAAACGATCCTGATTTTGCCTTCGTTGATGGCTTCAAACAGTTTGGCTTTTTTGGTATCCGTGTCGTAATCGTGGATAAAGGCGATTTGGTCAGCAGGTATGCCCAGCATCACTAAGGTATCGCGAATATAGCAATAGCTATTCCACCTGTCTTTTTTGGGTGCGTTGCGATCGCAGAAGATTGCTTGAGTGCCTTTGGCGATCGCGGTAATCGTCCAGATTTGCCAGACGTTCCACGCACAGGCTAAGAGTTTGTTATTAATCCATTCACTTGCATGGGGCGATACCAATTTGGTATGCATACAAGCTTTGGCTCCATCACCCGTGATTTTGAGCATATTGTCAATTTCGGGTTTGACTTTACGTTTGGCGACGGCTTCGGCGCGATCGCAGAGTTTGTCCATATAGGCGATTTGCTCTGGCGATGGTTTGCAGGACATTACGTGGTAATGGGGTTTAGGTGTCTTGACTTCGGCTAGGGGTGCGGTCTGGATATCGGTGACTTGACACCACATTGCCATTAGTTCGGGCATGTTCACGAATTCGCGTAGGCGTGTTTTCGATTTGAGTTTGCCTGTGGGACTGATTTCTAAGGCGGTGCTGGTTTCACAGAATCTTGAGCAGAAGCTGTCGAAGTGGGTTAGTCCTTGCTGTTGCAGTAGGTCTAGTTGCAGATAGCGCATCCATACGTCCATTTCTGCCATGGTGTTGCTCAATGGAGTGCCTGTGGCAAAGATGACTCTTTTTCCGTTGGTGAGCAGGTATCGCACTTTCATGAAGGAGTCATGGGCGCGTTGACTGTAGCCTGTGGGAATGCCAGCAACATTGTGCTGGGTGGTGAGGATTTGCAGGCGTTTGATTTGCTGTACTTCGTCTAGGAAGAGGGCATCTATGCCTAGCTGCTCAAAGTAAATCACGCGGTCTTTGCGATCGCTGTTTTCGATTTCTTGGATGCGTAATGAGATTTTCTTTCGCATGGCTTCTAAGTTGCGGAAGACTTGTTTGGATTCTTCTTTATTGGTTGATTCGTAGATGGAGCTAATTGCAGACATTTGTTCTTCGAGAAACTGGAGTTCGGTTGATTCGCTTATTTGCAGGTTGAAGAATTGTTCGTAGGTAAGAATAATCGCGTCGTAGTTATGGGTGGCGATTTGACTCAGTAGGACGCGACGGCGATCTTTGGCAAATTCTTGGGTGTTTGGTACGAGAATTTTGGCTTCGGGGTACAGTCGTCGAAATTCTTTGCTGTATCCTGGCAAGATCGATTTCATGGTTACATGCATGACTTTGTGCGCCATGCCTTTGCGTTTTAGCTCCATGCCTGCGGCAATCATCGTGGCGGTTTTGCCATAGCCAACCCGATGGGCAGCGAAGGAGGCTCTTTGTCGTTCCACTCGACGCACGAAGTTGCGCTGGTGACTTCGCATCTCGAAGTCGGGAGCCATGTTGGGGAAGGTTAGGTGTGAGCCGTCATATACGGTGTCGCGGTAGAGGTTGTGGTATTGGTTATAGTGCAGGCATAGTTGTTCGGCGCGATCGCCTTCACTCCAGATCCATGCTTTGAAGGCGGTTTGGATTTTGTCTTGCATTGTCCGCGATGCGGTTGTGGCTTCTACATTGAGGATGCTGATTACGTTGCCTTGTTTGTCTTGGAAGTGCTCGTAGATTTTGGGATCTTTTTGGTTGAGTGCGTGTTCTATCAGTTCGAGGGCGGTGTGACTGGTGGTTCCCCATTCGGTTTTGTTTTGGGGTGAAGTTATCAGTTTGCCGTCGCCTTTGATTACCCAAATGTTGGCTGGGTCGGGATGGAATTTGACGGTGCTGATTCCCGCATGGCTGAGCAGTTGTTCGCTAAATTCTTTGATGACATCTTCGGGGAGCCATGTCGTTCCTAGTTTGACGCGGATGGTATTGCGTAATAGCAGCTTTAGCTCGTCTGGTGTCATCGCATTGACATTGATACCTAGCTTCGCGGCACAGCGTACTTTGATATCTACGTCTGTAGTTTCGGGTAAACAGGGGATTGGTTGATTGCTAGCGATCGTTTGATGGTATTTATCGATGTTCAGCCAGTTGGGAACTTCGCTTTCTTGCCATGCGATGATTTTGTTGAGTCGGTTGACGACGTTGCCACTGATGAATTCTTCTCTGGTTGTCCATTCAGCATTAGTGGTTTCATTCACTGTTGCGGGTGGGATTATGCCGTTGTAGAAGATGTCGCCTTCTAGTTCAGTGATGACGGTGCTGATGCTTTTGTCGATTAGGTTGGCGATCCAGTTTAGGTCGATATAGCTTTTAGCATCTAGGCATTGGGCTAGGGCATCTTTGGCATTGTCGGCGCGATATCTGGGGGTTGCCCTAACGGTTCTTTGATGGAAGATGGGGGCTTTGGCTGGGCTTTTGCCTTTACCGCGATCGATTTCTAATGCTCGCAATCGATAGTAGTTGGGGTCTTCTTGGAAAATGCTGAGGTTCTCTTTGCTGGTGAAGTGTCCGAATCTAATTGCGAATTCGTCGTATTTTTGATTGAGAATTTGGCGCAGTTTGGCTAGTTCTTTTTCGTCTTCGTATTGCTGCATTCTCAGCACTAGGTCTAGGATCTTGGCGACGGACATGGCGGCACGAATGCGCTGTTGTTGTTTTGCGACTAGTTCTAGCTGATAGTCGGTGCGACGATAGATTTGTCCCTCATGTTCGCAAAAGGCGTTGGGTAGTACTTTTTGTAACTGTGGTGGGATCTGAATTACTTTGGTTTGAGTTACGACTGGTTCGTAGAATTTAGCGATCGCTTTTCCGATTTTGGCGATCTCAGCTCTCAGGTCAAAGTTGGCTGGGGCAGTTACTCCTAAATGCTCTCCTCCATATAGTTTTGATACGGTCAGTTCGCCGAGGATATTGCGGAATTTTAATGGGCTGCTAGTCATGGGCTTTTTCTCAATTAAAAAGCGACTCAATCCTATGAATGATTAAGTCGCTTTGGTTTTGGGGTTTGCTAAATACTCTCTAGCTCAGCCGCTAGGCTATTTCTATATATTTCTCTGATAGCTATCTAAGTTCTTATCAAATCTACGTGTTTTGGTATTATTAAGGATGATAATTTAGTTCTCAAATACATTATGGCTGTCCAAGGAAAACTTGAAGTAACGATCAAAATTAATGAATTGCCTGCGATTTCTTCTAAAGATTCAAATGGTTGGCTCACTTTTGAGCTTGATTGCGATGGGCGCATCTTTACGGCTACGGTCAAGCCCAAAGTGTACAAAAAGTTGGATGATGCTCAGGCTAATTTTCCGATGTGGGTGGCAGCGATCGCGGGTAAGATGGGGGAAGCTACGGAGACAGGATTTGTTTTGCTTGAGCCAAATATCCAAGTATTTGAGAAAAAACCCAAAGAAGCCAAACCTGCTGAAGAAACAAGCCTCAGCCAATAAAGTCATAGGGAAATGTATGCCCAATCCGTCTGACCGTTCTATTGACTATGCCACGATCACCGTTCAGTAATGAAACTATCGGACAAAAGCCTACATGATTAGTCGAAGTTCATGCTTTCTGCGTGTCTTCTTAATTTATTAACTTAAAAAACGTGATTTCGTAAACATTGCTTTTTTGTAATCAAAAAGATGAATAACATCTGATACAGTGCCTATAGCACTTGATAAATCTTGCGCTATAGCCAAAAAGACATCATTAGTTCTTGTCTATAGCAGTAAATCTAGAAATAAGTGAATTATAAATATTGGTCATCGGGGGCATTGCAATGAGTAGTAAATTTAAGAGTTTTACAGTACCTACGGCGCGGATGATGCCTGTCATAATTTTGGCAGACGTTAGTGGAAGTATGACTAAGCAAGGCAAAATAGCCATCCTGAATCGGGCGATCGCCGCTATGATTCAAGAGTTTAAGGATGATACCTTTGCGCTTGTAGATATTCATGTTGCGGTGATTACTTTCGGAAAAGGGGGGGCAGTACACCACATTCCCCTAACTCCTGCTACTAAGATTCAATGGGAGGACATGAAGGCAGAGGGAACGACTCCTATGGCAGCCGCTTTTGAGCTTGTTAAGCAGTTAGTTGAGGATCGTGATACTATTCCTAGCCGTTCATACTATCCAAATTTGATTCTGGTTTCCGATGGTGTGCCTACCGATGACAAAGGAAAAGCTAGTAAAAACTGGAAAGAATCCCTAAATAAATTACTAACATCAGACCGAACAAGTAAGGCTGTACGGTTTGCAATGGGAATTGGTGAAGATATTGATAGAGATGTTCTCAATGCCTTTGTTGCCAATCAAAGTATACAAATTCCTGTTTTTACGGCTGATGAAACAAATATCCAGAGATTCTTTCGATGGGTGACATTTTCTGTGGCAACGCGATCGCGCAGTGCTGATCCCAGTCAATTACAGCAACTAGTTGATCCTAATACTCTTGATTTGGATGACATTGATTTCTAATGACGGAAATATCCAATAACAAATTAATTTCCTTTGGTGCTTCGATCACTGGCTCACAGCACAAACGCGATCGCCGCCCTAATGAGGATGCGTGGATGGGAGGTCAGAGTAAATTTGGCACATTTGTCGCTATCAGTGACGGGTTAGGCTCAAAGCCAAATGCTCGCCAAGGGGCAAAGATGGCTTGCCGTGCGGTTAAAGATGCTTTGCGCCATTGGGGAAATAGTGTAGATGCTTCACCTACGCTCTTATTGCGCTTAATTCATATTCTTTGGAACCTATATGTTTTACCAGCCAGTGAAAATGATAGTGCGACTACCTGTTTGTTTGCCGTTATTTCATCTGAAGGGAAGTTGGTAATGGCGCAGCTTGGGGATGGTTTAGTAGCAATGCGTAAAGCTGATGGTACTTTACATCGGCTTAATTTTGAGAGAACAGGGTTTAGTAATCAAACAACAGGTTTGGGGATATCGCGGTCTACTCAAGATTGGCAAATACTAACTTTACCTGTTTTAGAAATTGGCGATGCGATTTTATTGGCTACGGATGGTATTGCTGAAGATTTACAAAGCGATCGCCTGAGTGATTTTATTGACATGCTCTTAACAGATTTTGCGCCAATGCCGCCCTATCAACGCTGGCAAGCTTTGTGTCGAGAACTGCGTGAATTTCCTGTCCCAAATCATTTAGACGATAAAACTCTTTCTGTGCTTTGGAGGCAGCCATGAATAACAGTGTGAATATCAACATAAGCAACAACAGAAAATGCGTTACTGATGAACATGGCACAGTCTATGAACTCGATCGCAAGTTGGGCGAGGGTGGACAGGGCAAAGTTTACTCTGTTAAGAATGGGCGCTATGCCATCAAGGTTTTACAACAGGCTAATCAGTCACAGCGAGAAGGATTGCGCCGTCAAATAATGCTAGTACGCCAGTTGGATTTGAAGGGATTGAATATTGCTCGTCCCATCGCTTTACTAAAAGAACCAAGATTAGGTTATGTGATGGAATTACTGACGGGTATGGAACCTCTCAGCAACTTAATTCCGACTCCTCTTCTGTTTAGAGAAATTGACAATCTTGTGGAGTGGTATCTCCAGGGAGGCGGCTTGGGTCGCCGATTAAAATTGCTGACAAAATGTGCCGAAATTTTTTCTATATTGCACGCTAAGGGTTTGGTTTACGGCGATCCATCCTCTAACAATATCTTTATTTCATCAAGTAATAATTCAGAAGAAGTCTGGTTAATTGATTCTGATAATTTGCGCTCTGAAGACTCAGCGATCTCGAGTAGACTGCGGACTACCCCCTATGCTGCACCAGAGATCGAGTTGGGTATATCAGGGACAAATACGTTAACTGATGCCCATGCTTTTGCGGTGATTGCCTTTAAAACATTGAGCTTTGTTCATCCTCTCATGGGTGATTTAGTGGAAAATGGTGATCCTGAGATGATCAATCAAGCTGTGCAAGGTAAGTTGCCTTGGGTTGATGCCCCTAACGATGATCGCAATCTTTCTAGCTATGGGTTTCCCCGCGATATGGTTTTATCTCCTAGACTGCAAAGGCTTTGTGCTAAGACTTTTGGTGAAGGTTTGAGCAATCCCCAGGTAAGACCGAGTGTTAATCAATGGGTGGAAACATTACATTCAGCAGCAGACTATGTGCTCCAGTGCCAGAGTTGTGAAAGTACTTTTTATGCAACTAGCAAACTATGTCCTTGGTGTGATGCGCCTAGATCTTCATTTGTCCAATTAGCTATTTCTCAGTGGGAGCCTCAATATGGGGCGATGCTGCCGATATTACAGGCGATTACCTTACAAGCTAATCAACCAAGGGAATTAACACGCCGCATTACTAGAGGGTGGGTTGAAAATCAGCAAGATCATGCTTGTATTAGATTAACGGCACAACAAGAATCCAGAGGCATTCATATAACCGTGCAAAGTCTTGATGGTCGCAGCTACTGGCTAACCTCTGATGGGAGAGAAAAACTAGAGGTAGAATTTGGCGATCGCCCTAAAAGATTTCCGATTGATCCGCAGCGTTTCGGATCTTGGTTTTTACATTTTGGTGCATTGGCTCGTCCTCATCGAGTTGCCAAATTTAATCTAATTATGGGAGGTGTGTCATGAGAGTTAGTGATTTACAAGTTGGTAAGATCTTGACTTTAGACTTAGAGCGAACTGATGGATCTTCCTTTACAGGTGATGCTGCTGTTATTAGCATTAAGGATGAAATTAGGCTGTCACGTTCAACGGCGGATAATGCTCTGTTGCTACAACATGGAACTAATATTTGGACGGTTTGTGGGACTGATCAAAGATCTCAAACAGAATTAGAAAAGCTACTTGAGCGCAACCTTCCTGTTCTTTGTTGGGTATTAGCAACAAATCCTAAGCAAAACAATCCTGACAAGTTAACGATTCAAGTTCATGAATTTGTTCAGGAGTACCGTATTGGTGGGTTTGAAATTGGTGTTGACGAGAAAATAATTGAAGATATTCGTGCCAAACACCTACATTCAAGTAAACCTGTAGAAGAAATCATTGAGTGGTTAAAGAGTAATTTATTAATTCAACCCTTTGTAAACATTAATCCAACTGCTAAACCTTGTCAGCGTATGCTTGTGCAGGCGGGACAGGAGGTTAAAGAAGTTTACGAAACTTCTTTTCAAATCAGAGGAAAAAACATTACAGTGGATGTCAAGCAAACTTCTGATGGTAAGTTGAGAATCGAGAGGATCACCACAGCTAGAAAACAACGCAATAATTTAGAAACTCGCCCATTTATTTTGATGCTTGGTGATATTGACTTCTGCGATGTCACGATCGCAGGGGCAATGCGTGAAACTGTGCGTACCGATTTAGATTTATTAGTTAAAAGTGCTGATAGTTATCTCCGTCTATGGAAAGAATATAACGAAATTGAAAGTGCAAATATTCTTGCTAAGGCTCAAGAATTTGGCTGGATACGTTATGAAAGTTGTAAGCTGCTATCTGATGGAGTTTATCGATTTTTGGTGCGTTCGGATGGGCGCGATCAGTTAATTGCGATCCGAGAAATCAGTGAATTTGCTTTAGAAGCTAGTGAGATCGAACCTGATTTGTCTGGGTTTGCCACTCAACGCAAATCTTCTGGGAAAAAGTCTGGACAAAATTCTCAAAATAAAAGCTTCTTTGGTCAAATTCATCGCCTCGATCTGTCTAGGCTTAATAATTTATCCATAGATTTACGGCCTAATAATCCTGAAGAAGGGATTGAACCTTCAAAATCTGGCTTTTTGTTTGTCTCTACCCAAGGCGATCGCATCCGTCTGGAACGGCGACTTCAAGCTGCTGAACGGATTCAACAAGCCAAGTGTCCGATGCCCCAACTAGGCAAAATCCTAGAAAATCGTGCTGTGCAAATCGGGCGATCTCAAAAGTTTAAATCAACTTCTCCCGCAACCATTGACAGATTTGGCGGTAAACCAACGGCTCGACAAAAAGAAGCGCTTGACATTGCGATCAATACTCCTGATATTGCCTTGATTCAAGGTCCCCCTGGAACAGGCAAAACAGGCACGATCGCCGCTTTGCAAACTAGACTAGCTGAGATCGCCGAAAAAAATAAGCAATCGGTAGCGAAAAGAATCTTGCTGACCAGTTACCAACATGACGCGGTAGATAATGCTGCGAGTCGCACTTTTGTTTATGGGTTGCCCGTTGCTCGGATTGGCGGTAAACACAATCAAGTTGATGCCGTCAATGATACCGATCGCTGGCGACGCGAATTGATTGAAACACTTGAGGTAAAACTAGCCCAAATGCCTGAAGCTGCCGAGTATTCGCAGCTAAGGCATTTGCAAAATTTAATCTTTAGTTATCTGCTAACTCCAAGTGATCGGGTGCAAACAGCAAAAATGCTTGCTGAAATTTACCAACTCACAATAGGAAAAATTTCTAGCGAACTCAGCGATTTACTGCTAGAGCAGAAGCAAATTTACGTTCGCACCGATCGCAGTGCCAATAAAGGCATCAATAGCGATCGCCCTGAATTGGAACAGGCGGTTAAAGCGGTGCGATCTCTAAGTGTCGATCCGATCAGTTTTGCTGATGATGGCTCTCTGCAAGCAGGAAAAGTTTTAGCCCGTCTAGATAAGTTGCCAGATAACTTACAAGTCTTGAAACCTAGCGATCGTCAATTACTCGAAACGGCGATTGATTGGGAGCCAGAGGATAATTTAGAAAATCCACCATCTTTTCTGTCTGATTTGGCAGCTTTACAGGAACGCTTGCTCGACTGTCTAATTCCTACCAATGCACCACGGGCGATCGTCAATATTACTAATCCAGAAATAGAAAGCCTTTTGCAACAAGTTCGTGAAGCCTTTTACCAGTATGTCACTCAAAAGGATGTCGGTGTGCGTGATGTACTTGAAGAATATCTCTACGATCTCAGAAATGATCCTAGTGGAGTCAATGACATGGTGCGGAAATATACGGCTGTACTCGCAGCTACCTGTCAACAGGTCGCAGGTAAGGATATGGCAATGATTACAGGTAGTCCTGATAGCATTTTTGAAACCGTAATTATTGATGAAGCTGCTCGTGCTAACCCATTGGACTTGTTTATTCCGATGGCAAAGGCAGAAAGGCGGATTATTTTGGTGGGAGATCATCGTCAGTTGCCGCATATGCTTGAAGAAGAAGTGGAACGCAAGTTAGCAGCATCTAATGAGCAAACTCGTGATGTCCTGAAGTTAAGTTTATTTGAGCGACTCTTTCAACAACTTAGAGCCAGAGAAGCCGAGGATGGAATTAAGCGCACGATTACCCTTGATACCCAATACCGAATGCATCGAATTCTAGGTGATTTTGTAAGTCGTACTTTTTATGAATATCACGGTGAATCAAAGATTAATACTGGCAGACCTGACTCAGATTTTGTCCATAATATTCCAAATTATGAGGGTAAGGTTGCCGCTTGGCTTGATGTTCCTTTTCAACGGGGCAGTGAAGCAATGGGGCAAAGTAAGTCTCGCCCTATTGAAGCAAAGCATCTCGCTCATGAGTTACGTCTGGCGATGGAATCTTCCCAAAATCTGACATTTGGGGTGATAACTTTCTATCGCGCTCAAGTGACAGAAATTTGGGAGGCGCTCTGTGCGGAAGGCATTGCTGAACGTAATGACGAAGGGGCTTATCAAGTCTCGCGTCAGTGGGAAGAGGGAAGAGCAGATTCTGGAAAGCTTATCGAACGCTTACGAATCGGGACAGTGGACTCTTTTCAGGGTAAAGAGTTTGATGTGGTATTTCTATCTATGACCCGCAGTAATGACATTGTTGCTAAAGAACCTAAGCAATATCAACAAAAATATGGTTTTCTGCTCCTTGAAAACCGTCTCTGTGTTGCCATGAGCCGTCAGCAAAGGCTATTGATCGTTGTCGGTGATTTAGGAATGGTGAAGAGTGAAGCTCAGAAACCTGAGATTGAAAGATTTGCCATGCGCGAATTTATTGATTTTTATCAACTCTCTCAAAGCGAAAATGGCGTAATTAGGAGGCTTTAGATTATGAAATTCGACCTAGATACCCCGATACTCTATTACGATCCAAAATCTAAGGAAAAATGGCGTGATCGCCGCTTTTTTCTCTATCCTGCTTGGATGTACCGTGTAGTAGCTCCGCGTACAAGTTATAACAAGCTAAATATTCTTGAAAAAGCAGTTCTGGGGCTAGCTAATGCTGGTGTGCAGTCAGCCGAGCCTATCGGTAAACATCTAGAAATTCATAAAGATTTAGCGGCTCTAATCCTTTCAGAGTTAAGCGATCGCAACTTAATCAATAACTATGGCATTCCCACTGAGCAAGGTAATCGACTGTTACGAGATGAAATTTTTACCACTGAAGAACCTATAGCAGGTTACATCTTTCAGGATGTTTGGACAAATGAGCTTATGCCCCGTTTTATCGATATAGAAGAACGTGCTGATACGCGACTGAACCCTTCGGGATTTCCTGAATTAAATTTAGGCTCTGTCGGCCAGCCAAATTATCAAACTTTAGTCATGCCCAGAGTGCACGATCTTAGTCCACAAACTCCTAATCCCAAGGATATTCTTAAAGCAGTTCGCAGCTATAGTAAAGCATTAGCAAGCAATACTTCAGACTTAGATGTTGATGATATGCCTGAAGAGTCTTTGCATAATTCTCAAATTCTCTCTCTCAAACGAATCTCATTTATTGAAGAGGAACCTACGGCAATCTGGTTAGCAACTTTCCTCTATCTTCCCAATGACGATCCAGATTGGTTAGTTTGCGATCCCTTTGGCTTAGGGGATAGCCCTTGGTTGCGTAAAGCGATTAAGAAGCAATTTGAGAAAGATAATTTTCGAGAATTGCAAAAACGTATTCTTGGTAAGAGTGAATCACGAGACGATCAAGGTACTTTGTCAAAGTTAATGGAGATGTATCGTTCTGATGCAGAACAGCGAGTAGAATTTAAGCTCACTATGGCAATCAGACGCTATGACGATATTTATGCTTCTCTCGTCAGGATGGAGAGTGATCGCGCTCAGATTAAAGCCTTAGATGCAGCTAAGCAACAAGATCCTCTAATTGAGTCCTGTTTAATTCAATGTCAGAAAGTCGGTGAGCAAATATTTAAATATATCTCTCCTAAGTATTCACCCAATAATGAATGGAGGCAATTATCAAATAATGACAAAAATGGCAACCGAAAATTTATTAATGATTTAGCTAAACAACTTGGATTTACAGTGCCATTACCTGCCACTTTGACCGATGTGAAACAAGGAAAAGTCCGCAATGCTGCCGAATATGGTAGTCAGTCCTTACGTCCTCATATTCTTGCTGCGCTCCTAGCCACACGCATTTTTGCCGATCATCCCCTGCGTAATCTTGCTAAAAAACACCCAGATATTTTGAGCAAATTAGATCAGTTAGCAACTCTAAGAGATTCTAGTAGCCATGCTTCTACTCGTGCTTCTCCCAATCTCACTGAAGTCGATTGCTGTATCGAGACTGTCTATCATCTAGTTTCCAATATTCTAAATCTCTCTTACTTTCCTGATTAAATACTCTCATGGCATCAAAAAAACGAAATAACGCAGCTTCTACACAAAGAAGTCAAACACCTGCTAAATCAGAGCCTAAACCTAATAATGAAGGTCAACTCAATCAAGAAAAATTAGAAACTCTTGCTAATAAAGCATTTGATTCCGTCACTGAACAACAGTTTGAGCAAGTTACGACTACATCACCACCTGAAGACTTTAACTCGCAAGACTGTTGGTTAAAAGCTCAGCTTTTTGAGACTGCAATTAAAAATATTGAAGCAGATCGTCAACGCTTGGATGAGACAACTAAACAGTTAGAATCTCAAGTTGCTGATTTGGAGAAAAAAGAAGCAGCTATTAAGTTGGATAAAACTAGCTTACAGCAAGCTAAACAGGAATTTGAGCAAGAACAGAATGCTCTTAAACAAGAGCGCCAATTTTTCAATAATCAGGTTTTGGAGCTATCTACTAAAGAACGTCAACTCAAAGAACGGGAGACGAATGCTGAAGCAGGATTTATGGCGCAAAATCAGGCTGCGCTCCAAGCCCTAGATGAAGCCACAGAAAATTTGCGTCAAGAACGCCATCGCCTATACCAAGAAATTGCTGAACGCCGCCGCAGTCTTGATAAGGAGATAGCCGAATATGCGGATACTCTTGAGAAAGAACTATATGAGAAAAGACAAAATTATCAAAATGAATTCAAACTCGCACAGGCAACAATTGAATCTGAGACTCAAGAATTACTAACTTTGCGTAAAGAGATACGGCGAGAGCAGAAAAATCTAAAATTGGAACGTGAACTGTTGCAGGACGATCAAGAATTGATCGATTTAAAGGTTCAGCATTTACTATCTGCATCACTTGAAAAATTGAATGTGAAAATTCAGATTTTAGAAGAGCGACTTAAACAGTCAAACTTGCTAAGAGAAAGTTTTGGGCAGAAATTGATCGATAGAACTGAAGCCGATCGCCGCTTTGGAGATCGAACACCAGATCAAGTAATGGCAGAATTAACTAGTCTAAGGGAAGACAATCAATCTTTACAACAACGGCTTTCTGAGCTACCGAGTCAAGCAAATCTAGAACGTTTACAGAAGCTAGAGACTTTACAGGAAACTTGGGAAAGTGAACGGTTACAACTTAAAACCAGAGTTCAAGAACAAGAGAGAGCTTTATCTTTGAGCCGTGTTGAAGTCTCTAATCTTGAAACATTGCGTAATGAAAAAGAAGCAATGGAGGCAAGTAATTCACGTCTTCGTAAAGCTCTCGAAGATCTTCGCGGTGACTTAGCACTCTCTATTGCTGATGATCAGAAACGTAGTCAATTTGAACATTGTGCTGCTATGGATCAGAATACACTTTTGCAAAAACCTTCACAACTCTACAAAGAAATTAGTGATCTGCGTGTATTTGCTAAAGATTTGCGTGATCGCATCGCTTTGTCTCAAGGAAAAGGAAAAGAGCTTTATTACTCAGAACAGGATATTCGGGCTTTCCTTGGTGGTTTAGCAATGAGTCGTTTGCATATCTTGCAAGGGATAAGTGGAACTGGTAAAACTAGTTTGCCGCGTGCTTTTGCCCATGCAATGGGAGTTGATAATTACACAAAAATAGAAGTACAGGCAGGATGGCGCGATCGCCAAGATTTGATTGGCTATTTCAATGCTTTTGAGGGGCGGTTTGTCGAAAATGAATTTCTTAAAGCAATCTATAAAGCTCAAACTTCCCGATGCCAAGATCAAGTTTATATTGTTTTATTGGATGAAATGAACCTTTCTCGACCAGAACAATATTTTGCTGATTTTCTCTCCAAGCTTGAGGATATCGAGTCAGGAGAGACTCCGCCTCTCAACTTACAGTCAGATCTAAATAAAATTTTCCCTGCATTATTTCAAAATAAAGACTTACTGTTACCTCCGAATATTTGGTTTGTTGGTACTGCTAACCAAGATGAAACAACCTTAGAATTTGCCGATAAAACCTACGATCACGCTCATGTGATGGAATTACATCAGCAAGCAAAGGCTTTTAATGTTGGCAAAACAGAACCTCGTCCTCCTGTTTCCTATAGCGCTTTAACTGATGCCTTTAATGAAGCCAGAAAAAATCATCCGAATAAAGCTAAGGAAGCATGGGAATTTATCAATGAGTCTGAACTGCACGATTTACTTAATAAACGATTTAGACTGAGCTGGGGAAATCGACTCGAGCGGCAAGTTGATAGTTTTGTGCCTGTAGTCGTCGCCGCAGGTGGCACAGTGGGAGAGGCAACCGATCATATTTTTGCTACCAAAATTCTCCGTAAATTGCGCGATCGCCACGACACTAACATAGATGATCTGAAACGATTACAAGATCATATTGTAGAAAATTGGCAATTTCTCGACGAATCATCTAATCCAGTTCAATCTCTAAATATTTTGCAAGAAGAAATTCATCGCTTGTCGGGGGGAGGTTTGTCATGAAAATTTGGGATCGACTACAACAAAAATTTGTGCGGATTCCCTCAACATCCAAGGAAGCGATACCAGATGTTTTACTAGGACAATGGCAGGTGAAATCTGATAACGACGGGACAAAACTAAATGGTATCCACGTTCAGAAAAATACTCGTAATTATCTTGTCCCTGATGGAACTAAACGCTGGACTTTGCAAGATAGTAAGGCGGGATTAACTGGCAAATTTCTTGCTTGGCAAATTCCTGTAGATAGTGCCGCTGATAGTCTGGGATTTTTTGCAAAACAACATCAACAGATGCTTTCAAAGCAAAACACTTGGCAAGATTGGGTAAATCTTTCTCCCCTTGTACCTGAAATTGCTAGTGCTATTCAGATACAGCCATTAGAGAAAAGCATTAAAGATGCAATTCCCCATCTAGAGGAAATCTGTCATCGTCCGCGCTCTTATCTCAAAATGGAAACTGAAAAACTGCCTGTGGCAAGGGTTCAGCGTATTGCACCCCATGCGATCGCCTATTTAACCAGTCATACTGAAGATTGGGAATGTAAGACTTTTCGAGGAATCCGACCTAAAAATGTGTTGAGCCTTGTGCGTGAAGAACTGCTTGATATTTATGAAAATCGGGTTACAGTGCGGTTAATTGATCATATTTTAGTTTATCTGAGACAAAGAATTCGTGATGTCGAGAAGCTAAAAAATGAACTAGAGCAAGTACTTAACTTCTCAGAAGTATCGCAGTCAATCCATTGGCGCAATCGCGAGCGAATTTGTCACCTTTGGGGTGAAAACTTTGATGCGGCTCCACAGTTAAAAGTTGCGGAAGTAACGCTAAATTTTTTAGAGCAAATCAAACAAAAGCTTTTGACTATCACCGATACAGACCTTTATAAAGCAATTCCTCGCAGTGCAGATGTGGAAGGCACGCTCAGAAATACCAATATTCTGATTGGCGATCGCCACTATCGCGAGATTGCTAAATTGTGGCGGGAGTGGAGCAAGTGGCGCAGTAAAAGAAGTAAAACTGCACAGCAACTTTTTGATTTTTATCAGCAGACCATTAATGGCTTTGATGCTTTTTGCTGTTTGCTTTGTTCTAAGGTATTGACGAAAACTGAACGCGATCGCGGATTTGATTACTTATCAGATTCAGCTTTACCTGAACGCGGTCAATCGTATTCTTTGCAGCAAGATTCGGCTAAAGAATCTGAATCTCTAAATTTCCAATGGCTAGAGGATGGCTCAATTCAACTGGAATCTGAGAAATTAGGAATTCTGAAATTTATTCCTTTAGTCGCACAATTAGTAGAATCTCCTGACGAACAAACAAGCGAACAGATATTGAAATTATTTGAGAGTGTAATTGATCAAGCCAATTCACAGCCGTATCGGACAATTATTCTCTATTTTGGGACTGCTCAGGATGTGTCTAAAATATCGCCTAAGTTGCGACGATATTTTAATACTATTGGTAATGATTTACTGAATTCCGATCTAAATTCTAATTCTAAAAGCGATCGCCAATTGGCTTTGTTGCCCGTTAGCCCCTTTGATATTTTGAGTACCGAGAGAGTTGCTAAAGCAGTTCAATGGTGGATCTATTCGCAAAAGTACAGCGCTTATCCCATCAAGAAAGACTTGCGATTGCCCGATCAATTACTGCAAAAAATTCAGCGATCGGCAGTGATAGGTCAACATTCTCAAAGCTATCAACTTATATTTATACGTCCTCTTTCTCTTGGCGATCGCAACACATTTAATAGTAATCTGCATAGCGCGATCAAGGGAGAAGAGACTAAAGGTAATTCTAGTAAGAGAGAAGTTGTCAAACTTCGTCAACTAGAAACATTGCCTGATAGTATCGCTCAAGAATTCGAGTCACTCTTAACCTGCCCTACTTGTCAAACAAAGTATTCAGAAACTAGCTTTGATATTCGTTTTGAGAATATAGGAAATGACTGCTTTAAGGGTCATTGTCAACAATGTGATACTGATTGGGGTTTACAAAGATGTGGGCAATGCCAAACTAACTATCCATACATCAAACTTGGTGGGGCTAATCCTGAAATTAGCGATCGCTCTGTTGGTTGGTGCGATCGCGTATTTGGACGTGATGTACTATCTGTGCCTTGTTTTGATGATAATAGCTTACAGTTCTATATTTGTTCTAATTGTGGAAGTTGTGGTAATTCCTCGCAGTCTAGTTCTTATTCTTGTCAGCGATGTTAAGTTGGAAAGCTTAATTATTTGTAGGATGCGTTATTGTTAACGTAACGCATCGTCTTTAACTAATTAATGTATTACGTTACACAGTACAAAAGAGTATGGAAGATTTTTGGTTGTCCACTAATGATATTTGCAAAAAACTTAGAGTTAGACGTAATACTGTATATGGATGGATTTCTAAATATGGAATGCCTGCACATCGTGTAGGGCGTTTTTGGAAGTTTAAAAAAGATGAGTTGGATTTATGGATAGAGTTAAATAGTACCTTATCTCTTCAACAAGGAAAGCAATCAGCAAAAAGAAAGACATATAGTTTGTCATTTACTACTGGAGATTTGCTGTTTCGTGAATCTTTGGTTGTCGCAAGTTTATTCCTTGATATTCGAGACTGGAATTTGGTTCGAGAAAAAGTTGTTGCGAATAATTTCTTGCAAGCTAAGACATTAAGTACGACTAAACGCATCTATGGAGAAGTTTGTTCTAGATTAAAAATGCTTAGTCAAAACGAGTTAGAGTTACTTACCGAGACAACTATTCAGGAGCAAGGTTATTTATTGTGGTTAGCAATCTGTCGCCGCTATAAATTTGTTGCTGAGTTTGCTGTGGAGGTTTTAAGGGAAAGATATCTTAGTCTCAAGAATAGTCTTAATTATGAAGATTTCAATTTTTTCTTTTCTAAAAAATTGGAATATCATCAAGAGTTAGCTAAAGTCAGTCAAAGAACAATGGATAAGTCTCGTCAAGTTTTATTCAGAATGATGCGGCAAGCTGGGTTGTTAACGACTGAAAACGAAATTAATGTTGCTCTACTAAGTCCTAGACTTCTAAATGAGCTTGCTGAGAATTCGCATCCAGATATTTTTGTGTTTCCATATTTTGAATTTGGTTAACGATCTAGAGGTTTATATTGGCAGCGCGAAGCGCTACCAATTATTGCATTTTGTATTTACAGGAGAAAGTTAATTGTGGTGAGACAGAATTTCAAGTCGGTAGCAGAAAGATTGGAGCATTTATATAAAGTGATTTCTAGTCAGCGATTTTTAAAAATGCAAGGACTAAATAATGAAGTCCCTTTTTTCATTTGTGCATATCAGCCTGAAGATGCAGTTGAAATCGAACAATTACAAGCTCAGTTAGTGAGTCGTCTTCAGCAGTCAGGAGTAAGAATTTTACAAATTAATATTTATGACTTGACGATCGCCCTTTTACAAGAAAGGGGGATTTGGCAGCAAATTATGGATATTGAAACTTCAGTCTCTAAGGAGCAACTGAAGGAGTTATTGCAGGGGGTACTCGATCCTGATACGCATCTTGTACCTGCGATCGCTTTAAAAATGCAAGATGCTGATTTTGACGTGATATTCTTAAATGGTGTTGGTGAGGTTTTTCCCTATATTCGTACGCATAGTATTTTGAACAATCTCCAAAGTACTGCAACCCAAATTCCGACTCTCATCTTTTTTCCTGGTGAATATACCCACTCTCAAGAATCTGGTGCTTCTCTTGAGCTTTTTGGTAGACTGCGGGACGATCGCTATTATCGGGCTTTTAATATTGCCGATTATGAGGTTTGATGAGTGGGAAGTGAGGAGTAAGAAGGGATTAAGGGTTAGGGATTAGGGTACAGTTTTTTATTTAGGTCTAGAAAATTATGCTTTTACAAACGATTTTTGCACAAGATATTAAGCGCCCTATTGATGGTGTGATTAAGGCTGATAAAGAGGATAGTTTGGGGGTGGAGATTCGGGAATATGTTTTGACTAATGAGGTGGAAAAGCGGCTTGAGTCGTTTTTAGAAGCCTACAATAGCTATCAGGGGGCGAATGGGGTTTGGGTGTCAGGATTTTTTGGCTCTGGTAAGTCGCATATGCTGAAGATGTTGGCTTTGCTTTTGGAGAATCGCGAGGTTGATGGGGAGAAAATCTTAGAGGCGTTTCTGCGGAAGTGTCGAGATAATGAGATCTTGCGCGGTGAGCTTAGAAAGGCTGTGGCGATTCCCTCGAAAAGTATTTTGTTTAATATCGATCAAAAGGCTGATGTAATTAGTAAGACTCAGATCGATGCTCTTTTGGCTGTATTTGTGAAAGTGTTTGATGAAATGAGTGGCTACTATGGCAAGCAAGGTCATATTGCTCAATTTGAGCGCGATCTTGATAGTCGGGGTTTGTATGCTAGTTTTCAAGCTAAGTATGCAGAAATAGCGGGGAGATCTTGGCAAACGGGACGCGAGCAGGCTTTGTTGGAGGCACAAAATATTGCTAGGGCTTATGCGGCAGTGACGGGGAATGATTCTGAGTCAGCCATTTTAGATAAGTATCGCATTCAGTATCGGGTTTCGATTGAAGATTTTGCAGATCAGGTTAAAGCTTATCTGGACAAACAAAGTCCTGATTTTCGTTTAAATTTCTTTGTCGATGAGGTGGGACAGTACATTGCGGAAAATGTAAAGCTGATGACTAACTTGCAGACGATCGCTGAGAGTCTAGCTACTAAATGTCATGGTAGATCTTGGATTATTGTGACTGCTCAAGAGGACATGGACTCAGTGGTGGGAGAAATGAACCGCCAACAGAGTAATGACTTTAGCAAGATTCAAGCGCGGTTTCACAATCGCATGAAGCTGACGAGTCAGGATGTCGCGGAGGTGATCCAAAAACGTCTCCTCACTAAGACCGAGGCAGTCAAGCCTCTATTGACAACTATTTATCAAGAGCAGTCCAATAATTTTAAAACTTTGTTTGACTTTACGGATGGTTCGCAAACCTATCGCAATTTCCAAGATTGTGAGCATTTTACTAATTGCTATCCGTTTATTCCCTATCAATTTACGCTTTTTCAGTCGGCGATCCAAAATTTATCAAAGCATAATGCTTTTGAAGGTAAGCATACCGCCGTGGGTGAGCGATCGATGCTGGCAGTATTTCAATTAGTTGCCAAGAAGATTGGCGATCGCCCGATGGGGAAACTAGCTACGTTTGATTTGATGTTTGAAGGAATTCGCTCTGCTCTCAAGTCGAATGTTTATAAGTCGATCCGCACTGCGGAACAGAATTTAGATAATCAACTTGCCATTCGTATTCTGAGAACGCTGTTTTTAGTCAAATATATTAATGAGTTCAAATCAACCTTACGAAATCTGTGTGTGTTGATGCTGGATGAGTTTAATCAAGACTTACCACAATTGAGTAAAGACATCGAAGAAGCTTTAGATCTCTTAGAACAGCAAAACTATATTCAGCGAGATGGGGAGCAGTATGTTTATTTGACTGATGAGGAACAGGATATTGAGCAGGAAATTAAAAATACAGAGGTTGAGTTTCGAGATTTGGCTGACGATCTAGAAAAGCTCATTTTTGATTATGTGATTAAAAATCGGAAGATCCGTAATGCTGAAAATAACTATGACTATGAGTATTCTCGTAAGTTAGATGGGCGGCTGCAAGGGAGGGAACATGAGTTAACAATTAATGTGATCACGCCGTTTCATGAAAATGCTGATAATGAAGCTGCTTTGGCGATGCAGAGTATGGGGTTTGATGAGTTGTTGGTGATTATGCCTGTGGAATCTCGGTTGATGAGCGATCTGATGATGTACAAACGCACGGAAAAGTATATTCGCCAGAATATGACGATCGCTAAGCAAGAGGGGATTAAGCGGATCTTGGAATACAAGGCTTCTAGCAATAGGACTAGAGAAGCACAACTGAAGGAATCGATCAAGGCTCTGCTCGGTCAGGCAAAGTTGTATGTGGCAGGGACAAAGTTTGAAGTTGGAGGCGAAGATGCTCAAAGTCGAATTATTAAGGGATTTCAGACTTTGATTGAGCGAACTTATCCCAATTTGAAAATGTTGCGGGGAATTTCCTACAGTGAGAATGACGTGGGAAATGTGCTGAATAATTCTCAAGAGGGATTATTTGGAAATGATGTAACCGCGTTGGATGAGTCGGAGCAGGAGGTTCTTGCTTTTATACAGGGTAATAATCGGACTGGGATCAGGACAACTTTAAAATTGGCGATCGAGCGCTTTCGTAAGAAACCCTATGGCTGGTATGAGGCGGCGACTCTTTGTCAGATTGCCAAGTTATCGGTGCGAGGCAAGCTAGACACTAAGATTGATAGCAATATTTTGGAAGGGGAAGCGCTAGAAAAGGCTGTGCGCTCTGCAAGTGGGTATGGCAATGTGATTTTGGAGCCACAAATAGACTTTACAACTTCACAGGTACGCAACTTAAAAGAGTTCTATCAAGAGTTTTTTGATGCATCGCCGACAATGAGCGAAGCCAAGGCTTTGGGGAAGGAGACGGGGGATGCCTTTCAGGAATTATTGAATCTACTCACGCCGATCGCCTCGCAGGTGTCGCAATATCCATTTTTGCAAGCCCTCGATCCTGCGATCGCGTTGATTTCTGAGGTGAAGGGCAAGTCCTATGCTTGGTATTTAACGGAGTTATCTAAAAAACAGGACGATCTGCTGGACTTGAAAGAGCAGGTAATTGCGCCAATTCGGGGCTTTATGAATGGCAATCAGAGGGAGATTTATGAGCAGGCGCAAAAATTTGTGCAGGTTCAGGAGCCTAACTTTGCTTATATTGCTGGTACTGATGTCGAGCAGATTCGGGCGATCCTAGTCGATCGCCAATGCTTTAAGGGAAATCGGATGCAGCAGGTCAAAGTGCTGAGCGATCGCGCTTCAGCAGCAGTTGCCGAAAAGGTCAAAGAGGAGATCGAGATCGCCAAAACATCGGTAACGGAGCTACAAACTCGACTTTGTGCGATGTCCGAGTTTACTGGTCTGAGTGCTGAACAACAGGCTCAGATTGTGCAACCCTTTAGCGATTTTTTGATGGCGATCGCTAATCAAACTCTAATTGCAGTAATTCGTGATACTCGGCGACGGTTTGAGGAAGAGATTTATGCTGGCTTGATGGTGCGGGTAAGTGAGTGGGCGACGGCGACTAATCGGGTTCAGCCTGACTCAACGGCAAAGAGTTTAGTCGGTGGTACTTACAAAGTATCGTTTAAGGACAATCAGGCGATCGCTTATGTGGCGAAGCAGTCAATTCAGGTTAAGTTTGATCGGGTATGGCTAGAAAATGAGGCAGATGTCGATCGCTATTTGGCGGCGATGCGTGAGGCTTTTATGGCTGAGATTCAACAGAACAAGAGGATTTCGATATGATTACTAGGCTTGAACTGAAGAACTTTATGGTTTTTAGTGACTTGGCTGTTAATTTCTTACCTAAGATTAATGTGATTATTGGTGAGAATGGTACGGGCAAGACGCATTTGCTTAAAGCGGTTTATGCGTTAGCGGCTGGTAGTCAATTATTTAATAAGAAGTCAGAGGTGAGTGAGGAAGATTTAAGCAAATTTCTGACTGAAAGATTTCTAAGAGTTTTCTTGCCTCTAGAGAATAAGGTGGGCAAAATGCATCATACAGGTGCGAAAGAAAATGCGGAACTCAAAGCTGAGTTTTCGCTCGATCGCTCGATCAAAATTAGTCTGCATAATAACTCTCAAACGATCGCCATTCAAAAAGATCATAACTATCAACAATATCGTCAAGAGCCTGTTTTTATTCCGACTAAGGAAGTTCTTTCTTTTATGAAGGGATTTGTCAGTCTTTATCAGAGGTATGAATTGTCTTTTGATGAAACTTATAATGATATCTGTGTATTACTCGATCTGCCTTCTCAGCGTCCAGAGTTATTACACGAAAAATCTAAATGGGCGATCGCCGAAATCGAAAAAATTTGTGGTGGGCGGTTTATTTTTTATGGTGGTGGTAATGTCACTTTTAAGGCGGGTAATGTTGAATATTCGGCAAATGCGATCGCTGAGGGTTTTCGGAAGGTTGGCATTTTAGCAAGATTGCTAGAGACGGGGGCGATTCAACTAGGGAGTAGCGGGACACTCCTGTGGGATGAGCCTGAAGTTAATCTCAATCCCAAGTTATTGCAGATTCTTGTCGAGATTTTGCTAGAGCTATCGCGTAATGGTCAGCAAATTATTTTGGCAACCCATGATTATGTTTTGCTGAAATGGCTTGATCTACTAATGGATAAAGGTAAAGGTGATGAGGTGATTTATCACAGTCTTTATCGAAATACTGACTCTAAAGAAATTGTTGTGGAGAGTTATGATCGCTATCAAGACATTAATCAAAATTCTATCTCTGACGCTTTTGCCGAAATCTACGATAGAGATGTATCAAGGGCGTTAGGAGTGTAGATGAAGTTATATAAAGCTGAGACTAGAGCCGATCTTGAATTTAGCTTTCCAGATGAACTTAAGTGGGAAGAGTTGGATCGACAGGGTGTTAGATTACCACAAGGAATGTCTTTTGTGGATTTGATCATCGAGCGAGAGAAAGATTTGCTGTTGATAGAAATTAAAGACCCCTCAAATTTTTTGACTCCAGACAAAGAAAGACAAAAATATCTAGCTAGGCTAAGTAATAATGAGCTTATAACCGAGGAATTAACGCCTAAAATACGAGATTCTTATACATATATGCATCTTATGGAAAGAGATACCAAGCCAATTATTTATATTGTTTTGTTGGGCTTAGATGCGTTTGATAATGTGCTTCAAAAAGGGATTCTCAGTACCTTTAAGGATCGTCTGTTCAACAATATTCGCAATGAATGTGATCAGCCTTGGAAAAGAGATTATGTCAATGATTGTATTGTTTTGTCCGTTGATGGCTGGAATCGCACATTTAAAGATTGGACAATCCGACGCTTATCAAACCCTAACCCCTAATCCCTAACTCCTAAATCTCTACTTCTCACTCCCTACTAAAAAAACATGGATACCTCAAGACTTAAGAGATTTGCACAATTTGCCAGACGGAGTTTGATCGAGCAGGTGACTAGTCGCTTGAATTTGGTTTTGCAGCCTGAGAGTATGGCGCGGCGGGAATATGGGGAGGCGATCGCTGATCTCGAAAAGGAGATTAAGGCTAGTTCTAAGGAGCAGGTGATCGATCGCGTGGCTTATGTTTGGTTTAATCGGTTTTGTGCGCTGCGGTTTATGGATGTAAATCGCTATACGAAGATTGGGGTGTTGTCGCCTGCGGAGGGACAGTTTCAGCCTGAGATTTTGGCTGAGGCGAAGATGGGGCATATTGATGAGGATTTGGTGGCGGATGCGGTAGTGCGCGATCGCATTTTTGCTTTGTTAAATGGCTCTAGCCCTAGTCCCGATCCACAAACTGAGGCTTATCGATCGCTGATTGTGTCGGTATGCAATCATTTTTATAAGGCGATGCCCTATTTGTTCGATCGCATTGCCAACTATACGGAGCTTTTGATGCCTGATGATTTGCTGTCGGGTAATTCGATTTTGGCTTATACCCGTGAGACGTTGACTCCTGATGTTTGTAAGGATGTGGAGGCGATCGGTTGGCTCTATCAGTTTTATATTTCGGAGAAGAAGGATGAGGTGTTTGATGGGTTGAAGAAAAATCGCAAGATTACGCCTGAAAATATTCCTGCGGCGACGCAGTTGTTTACGCCGAATTGGATTGTACGGTATTTGGTGGAGAATTCTCTTGGTCGATTATGGATGTTAAATCATCCTAATTCGCGGCTGATCGAGCAGATGGAATACTATATTGCTCCTGAACAGACAGAAACAGATTTTCTGCGAATTGCGAAGCCAGAAGATATCAAAATCTGCGATCCTGCTTGTGGATCGGGACATATGTTGGTGTATGCGTTTGATTTGTTGTATGCGATTTACGAAGAAGAAGGGTATGAGCCTGCGGAGATTCCTGAGAAGATTTTGACGTTAAATTTGTTTGGGATTGAGATTGATGAACGGGCGGGTGAGTTGGCGGCGTTTGCGTTGACGATGAAGGCTAGGGCTAAGCATCGGCGGTTTTTTAATAAGGGGATTAAGCCGAATATTTGTGTGTTGGAGAATGTGAGTTTTGCGGATGATGATGTGCAGGGCTATATGGATTTTGTGGGGCGGGATTTGTTCACTGCGCCGTTGTTACGGACTTTGCATGAGTTTGAGGAGTCGAATAATTTTGGTTCGTTAATCCGTCCGACGGTGACTGATGTGGCGGGGATGGTTGAGGTTTTGAGGTCGAAAAATGTGGAGGGTAGTCTGTTTTTTTATAGGACTCATGAGAAGGTTTTGCGGGTGTTGAGGCAGGCTGATTTTCTGAGTTCTAAGTATCATGTGGTGATTGCGAATCCGCCTTATATGGGTGGGAAGGGGATGAATAATCGAATGTCGGCTTGGGTGAAAGATAATTATCCTGATAGTAAGTCTGATTTGTTTGCAATGTTTATGGAGCATAATCTTGAGCTTGTTGTCAAGAAAGGTTTAGTGGCTATGGTTACGATGCAAAGTTGGATGTTCTTATCATCGTTTGAGAAGTTGCGAGAGAAATTAATCGCAAAACAAGATATAGCAACATTAATTCAGATTGGCTACAATAGTTTCCCAGACTTAAATTCTAAGGTTGTGCAAGCTTGTGCTTTTGTTTTAGTGAATTCTCCTCACAAGAATTTAGGTGCTTACATTAATCTTAATGATGCGCCACAGTCTGCGGATAAAGAACTTGTTTTCATTGAGAAAAAGAAAAACAATCTTATTTATCGAGCTTCTGTTGATGACTTTAAGAAGATTCCTAGTAATACGATCGCTTATTGGGTAAGTAAGAGAGTCCTAGACATTTTTGCTACATCAGACAAACTAGAAAGTCTTGCTTCTCCAAGACAAGGATTAGCAACGGCTGACAATGATCGATTTATCAAGTTATGGTTTGAAGTAGCACATAGCAATATCGGATTTGGATTACAGAATAGAAAAGAAGCTCAAGATTCTAAAAGAAAATGGTTCCCATATAATAAGGGTGGTGAATTTAGAAAGTGGTATGGAAATCAAGAATATGTTGTCAATTGGGAAAATGATGGTAAAGAAATAGAAGATTTTAAACCGAGAGCAGTAATCAGAAATCCAAATTATTATTTTCAAGAATGTATAACTTGGTCTTTTATCAGTTCCTCTGCTTTTGGCGTAAGATTTTCTCCTAAAGGTTTTGTTTTTGATGTTGGGGGATCATCACTATTTACGGAAAAGAAAAATCTAATCTTTTTAACTACTCTTTTGTGTTCAAAAATCACTTTTGATTTCATGAAAGTTATGAATCCTACGCTAAATTTTCAAGTTGGAAATGTTGCTAGTATTCCTATTGTTGAAAACAAAAATCTCTTAGTAGACAATATTGGTTCTCAAATTATTGATCTAAGTCGTGAAGATTGGGATTCTTACGAAACTTCATGGGATTTCAAAAATTTTCCACTTCTACAACCTGATCATCATCGTCAATCCACACTAGAAGCTGCTTATAAACAACTTCTCCAACATTGGCAGCAAACAACCCTAGAGATGCAACACCTCGAAGAAGAAAACAACCGCATCTTCATCGAAGCCTATGGACTCCAAGACGAACTCACACCCGATGTTCCATTAAAAGAAATTACCCTTACCTGTAATCCTCATTATCGCTACGATAGCAACAAAAGCGAAGCCGAACTAGAAACACTTCTACTAGCCGACATAATCCACGAATTTATCTCTTATGCAGTTGGCTGTATGTTTGGCAGATATTCTATTGATAAAGAAGGACTCATTTTAGCCAACCAAGGAGAAACCATAGAAGACTATCTTCAAAAAATCCCTAATCCCAGCTTCATGCCCGATCGCGATAACGTCATCCCCATCCTCGAAGGCGACTGGTTTACCGATGACATCAGCGAACAATTTCGCAAATTTTTACGCCTCACCTTCGGTGAAGAAAACTATCAAACCAACCTAACCTTCATCGAAAAAGCCCTAGACAAACCAATACAAAAATACTTCCTCAAAGACTTCTACAACGACCACGTAAAACGCTACAAAAAACGCCCGATTTATTGGCTATTCAGTAGCCCCAAAGGAAGCTTTAACGTCCTCATCTACCTCCATCGCTATCGCCCCGACACCGCCAGCATCGTCCTCAACGACTACCTCCGCGAATATCGCGCCAAACTCACCGCCCACAAAACCCACCTCGAAGCCGTCAGCATCGACCAAAACGCCACCCAATCCGAAAAAACTAAAGCTCTCAAAACCATCGAAAACCTACGCAAAATCATCGACGAACTCGAAAAATACGAACGCGAGATTCTCTATCCCCTCGCCAGCCAACAACTAGCGATCGACCTCGACGACGGCGTAAAAGTCAACTATGTTAAATTTGGCGCAGCCCTGAAAAAGATCGCAGGACTAGACAGTTCTGAGGATTAAACTAAGGGCAAAAGTGGGGACGCTGTACCCACTTTTAATTATTTAGAGATTATACAAAATGAACGAACGCATTGCTCAAGCCTTAATCAAACAATTCGATCGCGATCGGATTATCTTTTGGTACGACAGCAAACAAGAATTACGAGATGACTTTGAAAGCTTAGAACTCGATCTCGTCATCAAAATTGAATTAAAAAACAACGAATTTGCAATCAAATATCGCATCTTACGCGAGCAGCCCAAACAAAAGTTTTTGATCTATCACGAAGGCGCTCAACCTGCGGATATTGATAACTGGTTACTTGATGTGCAGTTAGCCTATGGACAGTTTCGCACCGATCAAGTAGCCCTGTTATTAGCCGACTTAGGATTAGGGCTAGAATTTGCCGAAGTTATACAGGCGCATACAGAATTTTTTCAGGCTACTAAACGCAAAGACTCCTTAAAGCGATCGCTTACCACCAATGATACTCAAGGAATGCTGCGTTTAAAAATGCTAGCTGTCTGTGCATCATCTGACCCACGCCTCGATGCGATCGTCGAGCAGTTATTGGCAGAACACGCCAACGATCAAGATACCAAAATTAAATTAATTAATCGCTGTGGATTAGATGGTTTCCTATGGGAGCAAATGCAAAGAACCTATGGATATATATCCGCAGAAACAAGCATCAAAGACTTCGCAATTCAACTCTTCAAATATTGCTATTTCCAGAACTTCTCCAATTCTCATAGCTCTCAACTTAGTAATCCCTTATCTGCCGATGCAATCGTCTTTTTGAAGCGATGGAAAGATAGTCGTCAATTTGCGGAATCTTTTGAAAAACTATCCCAGAGCTGCGCTGAGTTTCTCAATATTGAGCAGGATTTACATAACCGCGATTTTCGGCAACTGAGCGAGTTAGATTATTTCTTACTGATCGATCAAAAAATTCTCAGCGACCTAGTGCATCAGCTCACCGCAAAGACAATCTCCCTAAGTGATATTACTGCCACAATTTATCAACGCCGCACCTGCCATTGGTACGATAGCTTTCGTGACGCTTATGAGTCCATTAACTTTGCCGCTCAGTTTATCTATACCCTAGCCGAAGCTAACTTGACCATGGACTCGATCGCCGATGGTATCCAAAAATATAGCCAAACTTGGTTCCGTCTAGACCAGTATTATCGCAAAGTCATTTATCACAGTCGCTCTAGCAATAGTAAAGCGATTTCAGATCTAAAAGATCAGATTGAAAACCTATACACCAATAACTATCTTTTAAAACTTAGCGATCGCTGGCAAACCTTTATTGATGCTGCGCCAAAATGGGAAGCGATACCGATACCTTCTCAAAAAAACTTTTATGAACGTTGGGTGCGTCCATTTCTTAACCGTGACAACAAAATCTGTGTGATCATCTCCGATGCCATGCGCTACGAAATTGGTGATGAATTTTTGAGCCTAATCCGCCAAGAAGATCGCTACGAAGCGACCCTAGAGCCAGCCCTATCGATGCTGCCCAGCTATACCCAGTTGGGCATGGCAGCCCTATTACCAAATACTAGCTTAGCCATTGCCGACAATGAAACTGGTCATGTCTTTGTCAATGGACAGCCCTCCAACGGTACGGCTAATCGTGACAAAATCCTCAAACAAGCAACTGGCGATCGGGCTAGGGCGATCGCGGCTGAAGACTTAATCGCCCTCAATCGTGACGAGTCCCGCGAACTCCTAAAAGCAAATGATGCGATCTATATCTATCACAACCGCATCGACCACACTGGCGACAAATTGCAATCTGAGGGATTAGCCTTTGAAGCTGCCGAAAGTACCCTCAAAGAGTTAATTCAATTAGTCAAAAAGCTAACTGCGGCAAATGCAAATAATATCCTGCTTACCGCCGATCATGGATTTATCTATCAAAATCAAGACCTCGAACAAAGTGATTTTCTGAGCCAAGATGTCACAGGTCAAACTGTTCTCTACCGCGATCGTCGATTTGTAATCGGTAAAAGCCTCGATCGCACTGATAGCGTCAAATTCTTCGACTCAAATAGTCTCGGTCTAGCAGGTGATATCGAAGTTTGTATTCCCAAATCCATCAACCGACTACGCCTCAAAGGTTCAGGTAGTCGATTTGTGCATGGTGGAGCCACACTTCAAGAAATAACTATTCCCGTAATCAAGATTAATAAAAAGCGTCAGAGCGATATATCTTCCGTAGAAGTAGAAATCCTGCGCGGTAGTAGCTCAACGATTACTTCAGGACAGTTAGCAGTGACTTTTTATCAAGTGCAACCCACTACTGATAAAGTGCGATCGCGCTATCTTCGTGCAGGGATCTATACTCAATCAGGCGATCTAATATCTGATTTCCACGATCTCAACTTTGACTTAGCCTCAGAAAACCCTAGAGAACGTGAACTACAGGTCAGATTTCTACTTACAAAAAAAGCCGATGAAGCCAATAACCAAGAAGTGATTTTGCGCCTAGAAGAAAAACTATCGGGAACCACCCACTATCAAGAATATAAATCAATCCGCTATTTAATTAGGCGATCGTTTAGTAGTGATTTTGATTTTTAGGGGTTAGAAGTGGGAAGTGGGGAGTGTAAAGTGTAAAGTATAGAATTTTTATTTTTCATTATCCCCCTAATCCCTAACTTCTAATCCCTAACCCCTGTTTCCTACTCTCTACTTCCCACTTTCCACTCTCCACTCCTCACTCCCCCCCCCTATGAACCCCCTCGACCAAAAAATAAACACCCACTTTGCAGGACTAGTTGTTCGTAAAGACCTAGTAAAAACAGTCAAAGGTAATGCGATCGTCCCTTCCTATGTCCTTGAATATTTGTTAGGTCAATACTGTGCCACCAGTGACGAAGCGACTATTGCAACTGGAATTGAAACCGTTAAGGAGATTTTAGGTAAACACTATGTCCATCGCAACGAAGCAGGATTAGTCCGTTCTAACATCAAGGAAAAAGGACGATACAAAGTTATTGATAAAATTAGCGTCTCTCTCAACGATAGAGCCGATATTTATGAAGCTGAATTCGCTAATCTTGGCATAAATAAAGTATTAGTTGACTCAGGCACAATTAAAACTCATCCCAAACTTTTAGTAAGCGGCGTTTGGAGCATTGCCGATATTGAATATCAATTCGTAGAAGATAAAAATATCAGTCCTTGGGTTTTAGCATCACTAAAACCAATTCAGTTATCACACTTTAATTTTGATAGTTACATTGCCGCCCGCCGACAGTTTTCCACAAATGAATGGATCGATCTGCTAATTCAAAGTATTGGCTTTAACCCTGCGATGTTCAGCGATCGCCATAAACTCAGTCAATTGATCCGTTTAATCCCCTTTTGTGAGCGCAACTATAATCTGATCGAGTTAGGACCCAAGGGAACAGGTAAATCCCATATCTATTCCGAGTTTTCACCCCATGGCATTCTCCTCTCTGGCGGTGAAGTCACAGTTCCTAAACTATTTGTCAATAACTCATCTGGCAAAATTGGCTTAGTTGGATATTGGGATGTAGTTGCCTTTGATGAATTTGCAGGCAAGCAAAAGCGCATCGATAAATCCCTTGTCGATATCCTGAAAAATTATATGGCAAATAAAACTTTTTCGAGGGGGATTGAGACGCTCGGCGCAGAAGCATCTATGGTTTTTGTGGGCAATACTAAAAACACAGTTCCCCATATGCTGAAGCATTCAGACCTATTTGAAGAGTTACCACCCAAATTTTATGACTCAGCCTTTCTCGATCGCCTCCATTTTTATATCGCAGGCTGGGAAGCCGATATAATTCGAGGAGAGATGTTTTCTGATGGATATGGATTTGTAGTCGATTACCTTGCCGAAATTCTCAGGTCAATGCGAAATTATGATTACTCACAACATTACAAAGAAAGTTTTTCCTTATCTTCAGATATCTCAACCCGAGACCGTGACGCGATTGATAAGACATTCTCAGGATTAATGAAACTTATTTTCCCCCATCGAGAGGCAACTAATACGGAAATAGAAGAACTCCTCAAATTTGCGATCGAAGGTCGCAAAAGAGTAAAAGATCAATTAATGCGGATTGATGCCACTTACTCCGCAGTCCAATTCGTTTATTTCGACAAGTTGGACAAAACAGAACAACCAAATCAAGTCAAGTGTCTTGAAGAAGAAGAATTTCCTGATTACTATTATCAAACTGCTATCACCCAAAATAATCGTGAAGCAATCAATAATGAAAGCGGAGAATATTCGATAACATCACTTTTAGAATCTCCAGATATCCTTAATCCAACACTTAAAGAGCAACATTTAACATTTATAGAAAATCAGCAAGGCGTATCATTTGATTCTCTCTTTGGTGCATATTTAGCAGAAGCAAAGCACATAACTATTACCGATCCCTATATTCGCATCTTTTATCAAGTCCGCAACTTAATGGATTTCTTAGAAACTATTGTCAAGCATAAACTTGCTGATTGTTTGATTAATATCCATTTAGTCACTACTGAAGATGACTTTAAAAGTACACAGCAACAAGAGTATTTTGAAGCGATTAAGCAATCTTGTTTGAATGTAGGAATTGAATTTACTTGGGAATTTGATGATAGTCGAACTATTCATGCTCGTCATATCCAAACCGATCACGGCTGGAAAATTCTTTTAGATCGTGGGTTAGATATCTTTCAACAATATGACATGGGCAATACTTTTAGCTTTGCATCACGCCTTCAACAGTACAGATACTGCAAAGCCTTCGAGATAACTTACATCAGAGCGATCACGCCAACTCTATAAGTTTAATTCAACTTACCGTCCTTAATCTCTGATGAGTGTTAACAGTGATTCTTTTTGGGAGCACATTAGAATCCAGCTTCTGTAATAGGAATATTCGACAGCAGTATTTTTGAACCCGTCTGTACATCAAGTGTACAATTAAATACTAGAAAGCGATCACCTTCTTATTTTTCCGAGTTATCAAACATAGCGATCGCAATACATTACTCTTCTAAGATCACCGATCTTGTAGAGTTCGTTGATACAATGTAACGCATCCAAACATTACTTAATGCTTATTGTTTGTTGGTTACTCTTCGCTAGAGGATTCTACAAGGTTGCATTTTGCCAAATAAAACTCTATTCATGGATTTTACCCAGCAAAAATCTTATTATTACACTTATGGTTGTTTTATCTGATAAGTTGTATAACATAGAGCAAAAAAGGCAATGAATTGTCGTACAACACCGATTTTATAAGAGAGATATTATCGTGGAACCGAGCTTACCTGAAGTAAATCTATTGCTGAGTGGTGGAATAGATTCAACAGCTTTGGCTGCTTTCTACCTCTCACGAGGCGTGCTTGTGAAAGGATTTCATTTTAACTATGGACATCCTAGTTTTGCTGGTGAAAAACGTGCCGTTGAGAAAATTTCCTCTCACTATAAAATTGTTGTAACAACAATTGACTTAGGCTTGCAAATATTTAGTAATAAGGGAGAATATCGATGCCGTAACGCAACATTATTATTGTCTGCTGCTAGCATTTCTTTCTCTAAATCAGCCAGATTTGCTATAGGCATTCATTCTTGTACTCCATACTATGATTGCTCTCAATCTTTTGTCAATGATATTCAAAGACTTTTTGATGGATATTTTAATGGTTCTATTCAGGTAGAGGCTCCATTTTTAGAGCTTACAAAGGGTGAAATACTGAGTCTTTGTGATAAATTGAAAGTCCCAGTTGAGATCACATATAGCTGCGAACGCAGTAGTGATATTCCTTGTGGAGAATGTCTTTCATGTATTGATAGGAGAGGACTTAATGAAGATAAGTGAAAGTTGTAAGCCAAGGAAAGTTTCTGTAATCAATGTATCTACACCTATTGTTATCCCTTCTTTTTCAAGTCGCGGATTTCCTTGCATTGGTAGCATTCATAAAGACACAAAGCGATATTTAGGTAAATCCTCCTTGGTTAGTGCCTATGATATTCATTACGGAAACATATCTCAAGATGATATATATGCTTCAGATATTCTCTTTATTGATAGTGGTGGTTATGAAGCTAAACCTGTTGCAGATTTCACTGAATCGTATATAGACGGGCGTTTATCAAGTGGGTGGTCAACGGATTATTATGAAGTTGTTTTAGAGGAATTACAGCCTCTTTCTCCCTTAGTAATTGTAAATTATGACTACTCAGTTCCTCAGCCTATTAGCAATCAGGTTGATTTGGCAAAAATACTTTTCCAGAAACACCCCAACTACGCCACTGATTTTCTTTATAAACCAGAAATAGAAGGTGTAAATCTAATTAACTTAGATGCCTTAATTAAAAATTTTCAACTAATTAACTCATTCTCAATTTTAGGAATTACAGAGAAGGAGTTAGGAGATTCACTTCTTGAAAGATGTCGCAATCTTCTTCAAATTCGCACTGCGCTTTTGGAGGTAGGATTGGAAACACCCATTCATATTTTTGGCTGTCTAGATCCTGCTGTCATGATTGCTTACTTTTTATGTGGTGCTGATATTTTTGATGGATTAGCTTGGTTACGATATACCTTTGATCATGGATTTGCAACCTATCACTCAACGGCAACTATGATGAGAGAGCAATGGTGTATTCCTGAGAATGATTTACTCGTTACTCATTGGATTTCCAATCTTGAATATCTTGAAGCTTTAAATCGAGGTATGAAAAGGTTCTGCAAAACAATCTCTATTAAAGAATTTCCAATGAGTCAGGATATACTTAAGAAAGTGTTATGTTTAGTTAAACAATCAGGCATCGAGATCGAAGGAGAAGATTGATGGGCGGCAGTGGTGGTTCAGGATATTATAACTCAAGGAGTTCTTCCCAAGGGATTGATCGACTTGTCGAACAGGTTGAAGGTCGAATTGAAGAATCAGACTATAACAGCCAAGTTAATGGTATTCTTCAAGAAGTATTAAGAGATTTTAACCAAAGAGATTCTCCAAAAACTTGGGAATATATCAATACCCTAAAGGATGCAATAAATGCTGGCATAGAAGGAACAGTTGACCTAGCTTTTGGCGGCTCAGTTCGCAAGCATACCTATGTCAACGGTTTGAGTGATGTTGATTTACTAGTGCAGATCAACAACACCTCACTGGCACAAAGTTCACCTCGGCAAGTTTTAAGTCATTTTGAATCCCAAATCAAAGCTGCGTTAAGCAATATGGATGGAGTTCAAGTATCATCTGGTAATTTGGCGGTAACGGTGTCTTATCCAGATGGGACAAAGCTGCAACTATTACCTACTATAAGAACAGCTTCAGGATTCCGAATTGCAAGTTCTAGAGATACAGAACAGTGGAGTAATGTTGTGCGTCCAATTTCTTTTGCTCGCAAGCTAACTGAAGTGAATCAAGCTAACTCTGGGAAAGTGGTTCCAATCGTCAAGCTGTTTAAGGGGCTGGTTAATGAGTGTGGAATAGACATGTCGGGTTATCATGCCGAATCGCTAGCTATAAAAGTTTTTGAGAACTACCAAGGCGGCACATCTTACAAAGAAATGCTGTCCCACATGTGCCGTGTTTCTACAGACCTCGTGAAATCACCCATAGCAGACCGTACTGGGCAGTCTTTGCATGTAGATGATGATTTAGGCTCAGCTAACAGCCTTCAACGTCGTCAAGTTTCTCAAGCGTTGTTAAGATTGGCAACACAAATGGATGCAGCTAACACACACCGATCAACCGCAAGATGGGAGGAGTGGTTTGGCGATGAGTAATTCGAGTAATCCCCTGCTTGATCAACTGAAAACAATGAGTCGGAGAGCTAACCAGATGGCGACAATGCATAGCAAACTCCGAGATGACTATGCTGGGTGGAATTTAGCCACAAATATTTTCTTGCTGATTTTCTCAGCTTGTTTACTCTCAATTGCCTTCATTTCCGATGATTTCTTGCAACGTACTACAAATATTTCACCTGATACCTTTAAGTGGATTAATGGCATTACCGCTACAGCTAATTTCTCGGTAAGTCTCGTTCTTCTTGCTTGGCAACCTGCTGAAAAGGCTGCGGCTCATGCTCAGGCAGTAAATCACTACGCAAAGATAAGATATGAGATTAAGCGCCTAGAAGCTAAGTCAAACCAGCTAACTGAAGATGACGTTACTACATTAGAGGAGTCTTACTTTAACACTCGCGATCTACCTGGAATATCAGAGAAGCAATTTCTGCCTCTGAAACAATGGCATTTGCTTAAGGTAGCTCTAAGCAAAGAGCTTGATGCTAATCCATATGTTCCTTTATGGTTTCTTCGATTGAAGATGTTGAAAAGTAATAGAAAGCCACCCACTCAACCTTAAGATTGGTGAGGTAGTTGCACAGCATCATTAATTTTCAAGTTTCATATTTTCTGCCAACATATTGCAAAATAAAGTCCCTTGCTCAATTGCATCGTCCAAAGCAACGTGACTATGTGGAGTGGGATCAATCCAACGTTTCGGCATATTTCGCTTGTTAGCTTGTGAATACTCTGTCTTAAGCATCGCCATTGCGTAAGTTCTTATGTCTACTGCTGAATGGGAGAATGGGCTTTCACCACTAAATCGGATTAGATACCAGTACACAAATAAAAAATCAAATCCAGCAGGGTAAGCTACAAATATCGGACTTCCAGGTAATGACTTTAGCCAAGTTAGGTAGTCTTGTATAGCTTTTAAAGGTTCTTGAGGATCTACTTGAGTTGCTTGCCAAGCATCAGGTTGGCTTCGCCACCATTCCATTGTCTTAGGATCGGGCTTCGCTTCTAGAAGAGGTTTAAGGTTGATGACGAAAGTTCCAACCAGAGTTTTATCTTTCAGGTAAGCAGCAGATGCAAGACTAAGCATTGAGTTCGGTCCAGGGATAGGACCATCAGTTTCAACATCGGTACTGACATAAACTTCAGTCATAATCCTTTAGACAAATAGTTAAGCTGCTTCTTAATTATGAGCTATTTGTCAACGTCAGTGAGATTGTCAATCTTGAAGTTAATGAAATGTAACTCACCCTTGCATATTTGTAATTGAATTAGATTCCCTTCAAAAAAGCTGCTCCTCAAGTTTTAAACCCGAAGAATGATCGCCTCTTAATTTCTCTACAAATCAAAAGTGTGATCGCCGCTTAATCATAAACCCGCCGACCTTGATCTCAAACGTCACCAATGCGGTCATGGATGAAGTGAAACAATGGCAAAATCGTCCCCTAGATGCGGTGTATCCAATCGTGTTGGCGGATACGTGTAAAAACCTGCAAGATCGGCTTAAAGCGTTACTCAGAGGAGTTTTGAGAAATCGATTCAGACTTATAGGGAGAACCGCAAAAAGGACAGAAGCGATGCTTGAGAGAAGAAATGGTTTGTTGGCAATGAGAACACCGATCGCAAAGATTTCCCCCACAAAGAAAGCAAAAATTAGCCCTGACATCCATCCACATCGGATCGGCAGGATTACCAGGAGTCCAACAAGCAGGGCAGAACTTAAGCTTAGAAACAGGCTCAATGGCAGTACCACGAGAGACAGCCTCTAAATATTCCACGGGAACTTGCAAAGCCGAAGCCAACCCAGTTTTACTATGAGAACTCAGCTTAGCCGTTAGCCCCCTCTCGATCTTCCCCAAACTCTGCAAGTGAATCGCCGAAATCGCTGCCAACTCCCTCTGGTTTAAACCGAGAGACAGTCGGATTCGTTTGACGTAGGTCGCCAAGGTTTCATTAGAGATCGGCGATTTGTCGCCTTGTAAAATATTCATAAAACTATGTTTGAAAATATGTTTATAGAAAACTATACTATTAATTGTATTGCTTAAATAACAGCTAAAAATAGGTGCTAAATTGACTGTTACATTAGCTACAGTTGCCACTGAATTTCTAGAGCGTGCAGGACTCGCGAAAAGCACTCTGCAATCCTACGAACTGAGTCTCATGCCGCTTCTCAAAGAATGCGGAAGCTATCCCATTGAAATATTGAGTCGAGAAACGCTTGCCAAATACCTAGAAGGCTTAACAGATATCGCCTATACGACTCATCACCGCCACCAAGCCATCCTTCAAGCTCTATTCAACTTCGCCGTAGAGCGAGATTATCTCAAAGTAAACCCGATAGCCAGAATTCACCGTCGCAAACCAGACCCAGAGAAAGGAGAACATCATGCCGATGGAGCTATTCGATACCTATCGCCCGAACAGCTTGCCAAGCTTTACCAAGTCGTAGAAAGCGACGGTCGCATGAAAGCATTGGTATGCTTGCTGCATCGCACGGGAGCGAGGATCGCGGAAATCCTGAGCTTGCAATTAGCAGAAGTCAACCTCAAAGAACGCAAATTTCAAGTAATCGGCAAAGGCAATAAAACCCGATGGTGTTTTTACAGCGAAGATGCAGCAGCAGCTTTAGAGAAATACATAAAATATCACCGCCACCCCGAAGAGCCAGCCTTATTCACTGCCAAACAACCCATAACGGGAAAAGTCACCCCATTGAGCTATCGAACCGCCCATCGAGACTGGACGAACCTGACCGATCGCGTCCCAGAATTGGAAGGTATCAGAATGCACGACCTGCGGCATACCTTTGCAACAGAGAGAGTCGGCTTAATGGGTATCGAAGAATTACGCGCCTTGATGGGACATACAAATATCAACACTACTTTACGCTACCAAAAAGTAACTTCTGAGCGAGCAGAAATAACTGCTCACAAAGCTTTAGATCGGCTGCTTCAAAATCTGGAAAGCAGCAATGAATAAATATCAATTAAATTTATCAAAAGACTGTTTTAAAAAGGTGTTTAATACAAATACAGAGAGTATTGGTAATACTCTGCCACTGGAAAATGTGGGTTCATTCTGGGGCAGATTTAAAACGGTTCATGAATTTTTCTAGAATTAATCACTGAAAGTATTGTTATATATTGCTTCTAAGCCTGTCTGGATACGGTTTTACATGAACCGTTGTTATATTCCGAGATCTATCTTTAGAGATGGAGTTGACGCGACATCGGGATGTCAGAAGTTTTAGGCGTTATAACAATCGCAAGAATTAAGATTGGAGCAAAACGAGCTTTATAGAAGATGGAGAGGTTGGAATAACTGAAAACAATTATTCATCAATTATTTGTCATTAAATTTATGTGATTAAGTATTTATACTTGGTTTGGGTAACATGTTTTCTAGGTTTCAGGGCTTTGCTTGGCGCGTTGTTATATATTGAAGAGGTATCTCTGCCCGTTAGTTAGTTTTCGTCATGCAAAAATGGTTTAATACTGCTGGTCCTTGTCAAGCTGATATTCATTACATGTTGTCAGCGACTGAGCGCTTACCTGCGTTTGTAGACTTGATTGCTCAGCGTAACTACTTTGTAATTCATGCGCCAAGGCAGACGGGTAAAAGTACAGCGATGATCGACCTCGCAAAAGAATTGACTGAGAGTGGTCAATACGTTGCAGTGATGTTATCGGTTGAAGTAGGTGCTGCATTTCCCCATGATCCCCAGTTAGCGCAGAATAGTATTTTAAATAGTTGGTGGAATCAAGTTCGTTTCTTGCAGTTGCCATTACCGAACCCCTCACAAATTCAGCAGGAAACAGGTGTTAGTCAACTTGACTTGCAAACGGTTTTACAGGCATGGTCAATGGCATCGGCTTTGCCTCTAGTTATTTTTGTAGATGAAATTGATGCTTTAAGTGACGAAACTTTAATTTCGGTGCTAAGACAGTTTCGTTCTGGTTATCCCAATCGTCCGAAGGGATTTCCTCAGTCACTTGCCTTGATTGGGATGAGAGATGTGCGGGATTATAAATATGCATCAGGAGGGAGCGATCGCCTGCAATCTTCTAGTCCATTTAATATCAAAGTTCAATCTTTTACTTTGAGTAACTTTACTTTGGAGGATGTTAATAGGCTTTATCAGCAACATACAGATGCAACAGGACAGGTCTTTACCCCCGAAGCGGTTAATTTAGCCTTTCATTTGACACAGGGTCAACCTTGGTTGGTCAATGCGATCGCCAAAGAAATAGTTGAATATATTGCTAAAGATCCAGCTATTGAGATAAATGTTGATTTAATTGAGCAAGCTAAGGAGATTTTAATTAAGAGGCAAGATACACATTTAGATAGCTTAGCTGAAAGATTAAGAGAAGATAGGGTGAGGATAATTGTTGAACCAATTTTGTCAGGTCAAGAGTTAGTTAATACTCCAGAAGATGATTTGAGATATGTTTTAGATTTAGGATTATGCAATCGGGATAGCAGAGGTGGTATTCAAATTGCTAATCCAATTTATCGAGAAGTTATTCCTAAAGTACTAGCATCAATTACGATCGCGTCTTTAACTTCAATAGCACCAACATGGCTAGATCAGGATGGTAATCTCAATGCTCAAGCACTGCTAGATTCGTTTATCTTGTTCTGGCGGCAGCATGGAGAACCATTATTTGGAAGTACACCCTATCCAGAGATTGCACCCCACATAGTATTGATGGCATTTCTGCATCGGGTGGTTAATGGTGGTGGCACATTGGAAAGGGAATATGCCATTGGTTCGGGGCGAATGGATATTTGTTTGCGCTATGGCACAGTGATTTTGGCAATGGAGTTGAAGGTATGGCGCGATAAGAATCCTGATCCGATTAAGGAAGGATTACAGCAGTTGGATAAATATTTGTCGGGTTTGAGTTTGAATACGGGTTGGTTGGTGATATTTGATCGCCGTTCTGGGTTACCGCCACTAAGCGATCGCACGACTACTGAGAATGTTATTAGTCCAGCAGGTCGAGAAATTATTGTAATTCGAGGATAATGACTACTTGCTATGTCAATACCAGAGCTAATTTTAGTTATTTACGGTGAATCGCCTAA
>Ga0209972_10000097_pt1 | contig 81825 bp, 60 predicted proteins | sample NOAtaG_7_FD_187302 | JGI IMG/M metagenome (GOLD analysis project Ga0209972, IMG submission 187302) | Freshwater lake microbial communities from Lake Erie, under a cyanobacterial bloom - NOAA_Erie_Diel1S_2200h metaG (SPAdes) (version 2) | ecosystem: Environmental > Aquatic > Freshwater > Lake ... | reverse complement strand
GTGGGTGTACGGCCGAGGGTGAGCAGGGCGTCGCCCCGGGCGTGGAGGAGGGCGGCGAGTCGGCCGCCGACAAAGCCGGAGGCGCCGGTGAGCAGGACGGGGCGGCGGGGTTGAGGCTGAGCGGACATGAGCTCACGCGCTTGCGGCGTCGGCGGGGCGGGGGCGGGCGAAGCGGGCGCGGAGTGAGCGAAGCAGGAGTGCGACGAAGAAGGGGAGGCCGTCGATGATGTAGCGGCGGAAGAGGCGGCGGGGTTCCTGGATGAGGCGGTGCGACCATTCCAGGCCGACTTTCTGCATCCATCGGGGGGCGCGTTTGACGTCGCCGGTGACGAAGGAGAAACTGATGCCGACGCCGGCCCACCAGGCGGTGGGGCAGCAGTCCTTGATCTGGTGGATGACGCGTTCCTGCTTGGGGGAGCCGACGGCGACGAAGACCAGATCGGGCCTGGAGCGGCTGATCTGCTCGCGGATGAGGGCGATGTGGTTGGGGTCTTTGTCAAACCCGAAGGGCGGGAAGTGGGTTCCGGCGATGCGCAGGCCGGGGAAGCGGGCTTGAAGGGCCGCGGCGGCGGCTTCGGCGGTGCCGGGGTCGCCACCGAGGAGGAAGACCGAACGCTGATGGCGGGCGAGGGCCTGAGAGAGGGAGAGGATGAGGTTGGAGCCGGCGACGCGCTCGGGCAGGGGCGTGCCCTGCACGCGGCTGGCCCAGACCAGGGGCATGCCGTCGGCGACGCGGAGGGTGCAGGCGTTGACGAGGGACTGGAACTCGGCGTCGCGGGTGTAGCGGCGGAGGTGATCGAGATTGGGTGTGACGATGGTGCCGCCCCGGCCGGCGAGGACCTCGTCGGTCACGTGCTGGACGCACTGGGCCTCGGTGAGGGCGTGGACCTGCAGGCCCTGGAGGGTGATGGTGGGGAGAGGCGGGGCGGTCGGTGCGGTCATGTCGGTGGGGGGCCGGCGCGGCAGGGAAGGCGAGAGGGTGATCAGGCCTTGACGACGCGGGCTTTGCAGGGACGGAGGCCCTTGGTGGCGTTGCGGGTATCGACGATGAGGCGGGCGTGGTCGGCGTAGAGGCGGTAGTCGACGGCGGTGTGATCGGTGACGATGACGACCGCGTCGTAGGAGGCGATGGCCTGCGGGGAGAGGGGGACGGAGGTGAGTTCGAGCTTGTGCTTGCGCATGCGGGGGAAGACGGGGACGTGGGGGTCGTGGTAATCGACGTGGCAGCCGAGGGCGAAGAACTCTTCGATGATCTCGGCGGCGGGGGTTTCGCGGACGTCGTCGATGTTCTTCTTGTACGCCAGGCCGGAGACGAGGATGCGCGAGCCGGCGGCGGGTTTGCGGTCGTCATTGAGGGCGGCGACGGTGCGCTCGACGACGTAGCGGGGCATGCGGGTGTTGATCTCGCCGGCGAGCTCGATGAAGCGGGTGTTCTGGCCGTACTCGCGGGCCTTCCAGGTGAGGTAGAAGGGATCGATGGGGATGCAGTGTCCGCCGAGGCCGGGGCCGGGGTAGAAGGGCATGAATCCGAAGGGCTTGGTGGCGGCGGCGTCGATGACCTCCCAGACGTCGATGCCCATGTGGTCAAAGATGACCTTGAGCTCGTTGACCATGGCGATGTTGACGGCGCGGAAGATGTTTTCGAGGACCTTGGCGGCCTCGGCGACCTCGGCGGAGGAGACGCGGACGGGGGCCTGGACGGCGCGTTTGTAGAGGGCGACGGCGAGATCGGTGGAGGCGTCGTCAAGTCCGCCGACGAGCTTGGGGGTGGTTCGGGTGGTGTGGCTGGTGCGGCCGGGGTCCTCGCGCTCGGGAGAGAAGGCGACGAAGAGGTCGGTTCCGGGGGTGAGGTTGACGTCCCGCGCGGCGGCCTCGCGGAGGATGACCGGGAGCATGTCCTGGCGGGTGGTGCCGGGGTAGGTGGTGGACTCCAGGACGACGAGCTGGCCGGGGCGGACGGCGCGGCCGACGTCTCGCGCGGAGTTGATGACGTAGGACATGTCGGGCTCGTTGTGGCGGCCGAGGGGGGTGGGGACGCAGATGATGATCGCGTCGGGCTCGGCGAGGCGGGAGAAGTCGGTGGTGGCGGAGAAGCGGTCGCTGGAGGCGAGGCGGGTGGTCATCTCAGCACCGAGGTGCTTGAGGTAGTTGGTTCCGGTAGCCAGGGCGTCGATCTTGGCCTGGTCGATGTCAAAGCCAAGGACGCGGCAGCCGCCGGTGTGGAAGGCGTCGGCAAGGGGGAGGCCGACGTAGCCGAGGCCGATGATGCCGATGAGCGGCTCGCGGGTGAGGCGGAGATTCAGTTGCTCGAAGGTGGTCATGCTGCTGGTCCTGAGGTTGAGAAACGGGATGGTCAAGCAGATCAGATCGGATGCTTGATGGCGGGAGCTGACGGATTCCAGACGGCCGCACCGGCGGCGTGGGCTTCAGCAGCCGCCCTGGCTTTGCCGACCAGCAGGCTTCGGATCTGCGATCGTCGAACAAAGCGGCGGAAGTCCGTGTCGTTGTATTTCGGCTTTCGGGAGACCAGACTGGCCGCGTAGCCCCACATCATGGCGAGGCCTCCGATGATCAAGGGTGGTCTGGTCATTCGATAAGCGGCGCTCGCGGCCATGTACAACGGGGAGGTTCCCATGAAGTACTGGCCGTATCCCCAGCGGAAACGGCCTCGGAGATAGCCCTTGTCGCTGGTGCCCATGGGGCGGAGGTGGATGAAGCGCAGCTCCGGATCGTCCCAACTGCAGGCGATCCAGCCGAGCTGGCGGCAGCGGTGGCAGTCGATGCCGTCCCACATGACCTGACGGACGAAGCCGCCGATCTGGTTGAAGCAGGCCACGCGGTAGAACTTGCTGGCGCCGACGGAGACTTCGTCTCCGATTTTTTCGCTGATTAATTCTCCGCGAAAGTCCTTGGAGGAGTTGGCGGGGCCCGGGAAATACGCTTTTCCGGAGCATGTGCCAAGGCGGGGCTCGGCGCGCATGCGATCGATGAGCAGTTCGAAGTATCGGGGCGGCAGATCGAGATCGAGATCAAGCTTGCAGACGAACTCGTAGTCGCTGAGTGTCACGAGCTCAAGGCCTTGGTAGAACGCCTCGATGACGCCGGGGCCGACCGAGCGGCTGCCGCGGTCGGTGCGACGGACGACGCGAATCCAGTCGTGCCTGGCGGCGTACTCTTGGAGAATGCGGGGAGAAGCGTCGGTGGAGCCGTCGTCGACGATGACCCAGAGGTCTGGGCGTCTGGTCTGAGCGATGACGCTGTCGAGCGTTCGGCGCAAGAAAGCGGCTTCGTTTCGGCCTGGAGAGATGATGACGTAACGGTCGCTCATGGCATCATGGCTCATGCAGACTCATCCGGTGTTCGCGGCACCACCACAGCAGGGAGAACAGGGCCCAGATGCGGGTCCAATAGACACCCTTGCGGTTGGAGAGGAAGGCGATCCAGAGCATCCAGACCGCTCGGGGGTTCAGCCCGACCCGTTTGAGGAGGGCCTGATCGGCGAAGAGCTGGTCGGCCAGGGGTCGGAGTTCAACGCGGAGAGCCTGAGCAAAGGGGAGAACAAAGCCGGCCTTTTTGCGATTGAAGATCTGAGGATCGAGGCCGACGAGTCCGATGCTTCGCAGGAGCGTCTTTTCTCCGAGGCGGCCGTATCGGGTGCGGGGCTCGAGGGAGAAGGCGGCCTCGGCGATCTGGTGATCAACCAGCGGGACGCGGACCTCGAGCGACGCGGCCATGCTTGCGGCGTCGGTGTCGCGGAGGAGGCGGGCGCCGAGGAAGAGGCGCAATTCCAGGAGAGAGACGGCGTCGAGCGGGTGGCGATGGGCGATGTCGTCGAGGAGTTCGTCGCGGAGGGACTTTTCGAGTCCGCAAGGGAGGTCGGACCGGCTGTAGAGCCTGGTGAGCGTTGAGCGATTGAAGAGCATGTACATGCTCTGGTAGAGTCGGAGGAGATCGGGTGTGGCGGCGAGCGCGGAGTCCAGCTTCCAGGCGCCGGTCTGACCGGGGGCGATGCCGAGCATCCACATGAGCTGATGGGGCGCCGAAGCCAGCAAGGCCAGTGCGCGGAGCAGGAATCCCGGAGCCACGGCCAGCCGCTGGAGGCGCTGAATCATCTGAAAGGAGTGGTAGCCGCCGAAGAGTTCGTCGCCTCCGGTGCCGGCGAGGGCGACTGTCACGCCTGCGCGGCGGGTGGCGCGACTGACGAAGTAGGTGTTGAGCCCGTCGAATGTCGGCTGGTCGATCGTGCCCATCGCTTCGGGGAGTGAGCGGAGGATGTCGGCCGGATCAAGCCGGATGCAGGTGTGCACCGCACCGATGTCGCGGGCGACGCGTTCGGCGTAGGGCGCTTCGTCCATCTCGCCCCGGGCGACGGAGATGTTGAAGGTGTGGGGGGCGGCGGTTCCGTGTCGGGCGGCCAGATTGGCGATGGCGCTGGAGTCGACTCCGCCGGACAGGAAGATTCCCAGCGGCACGTCGCTGACCAGTTGGGTGTGGATGCTTGTGTGGAGGGCGTGGGTGATGGCCGCCGGGTCGTGGCCGACGGCGCAATCGGGGGCGGGCGGGCGCCAATACCTGCGTGTCTGCGGCGCCAGCCTGTCGGGCGTGACGGTGCTGATGGTCCCAGGGGGGAGTTCCTGGACTCTGTGGACGAGGGTGCCGGGGCCGGTGACAAAGCCGTTGAAGAGAAAGGCTTCCAGGCCGAGCGCATCGACGCGGCGTTCGACGAGGCCGGTTGCGAGCAGTGCCCGCACCTCGGAGGCGGCAAGGAAGCAGGTTCGTCCGTCGGGGCGATGGGCGATGGTCCAGTAGAGGGGCTTGATGCCCAGGTGATCTCGAGCGAGGACGAGGGTGCGGGCGGCGGGATCCCACTGTCCGTAGGCGAACATTCCCCGGAGGAGTGTGGGAGTCTGCAATCCGTGCTGGATGCCGGACCGCAGCAGGACTTCGGTATCTCCGGTGCTGCGGAAGCGGTGCCCGTCGCGTTGCAAGCGGCTGCGAAGAGACTTGAAGTTGTAGATCTCGCCGTTGAAGGTGACGGCCTGGCCGGTCGTCTCGTCAACCATGGGCTGGCTTGAGCCAGCGGTCAGGTCGATGATCGAGAGTCGTCGGTGGCCGAAGATCACTCCGGGGTGAGGTCGGTCGGAAGGGGAGCTGCGCCACACGCCGTGCCCATCTGGGCCGCGGTGGGCCATGGCGTCGCACATCGCGTTGACGGCGGCATTCCCGACATCGTCAACCCAGCCGCAATAGATGGCAATCCCGCACATGGGCGTCAGGCCTTGGTTGCTGCTTCGCGAAAGAGGGCGGCGAGGGCGGCGGCGGAGGCGGGCACCTGATGTGCCCGTGCGACGGCGTCAAAGGCGGCGCGGCCCATTTCGTCGAGCCGGACTGCGGGGGTGGAGGCAACCTGGTCAAGGGTGGCGGCGAGGGCGTCGGCATCGCCGGTGGGGACCAGCCATCCGTTCAATCGATCGGTGACCAGTTCGGGGATGGCGGCGACATGGGTGGCGACGACGGGCCGACCCATGGCCATGGCCTCCATAAGCACGACCGGCAGGCCTTCGGCGGCGCTCGGGAGGACGAACGCGTCGGCGGATCGCAGCTCGTCGCGGATTCTGCTGGATGGCTGTGCGCCGAGCAGGGCGACAGCCGACTGGAGGTTGTGGGCGGCGATCTGACGTTCGAGCGTGGGGCGGAGCGGGCCCTCTCCGATGATCTTCAGGGACAGGGGGCGGGACATGCGGCGTCGGGCGAGAGCATCGATCAGGACATCGAACGACTTCTGGGGGGCCAGACGGCCGATGGTGACCAGCCGGAGCGGTCCGGCGGTCGAAACTTGCGGTTGGGGCGGTTCAAACCAGGAAGGGTCCAGTCCACACCGAACGATGTGGAGCTTCGGCCAGTCCGCCGGATCGATCCAGCGACGCAACTGCGCCTTGCAGTAGTGGCTGATGCAAGCGACGAATCGGGCGGAGGCAACTTTGTCAGCGAGGCTGAGGCCGATGGGGGCGTCGAACTCATCGGGGCCGTGCACGGTGAACGAGTATGCCGGTCCGCCAAGGCGACGGGCGAGGAGGGCCACGGCGGCGGCGTTGGTGCCGAAGTGCACGTGAATGTGCGTCAGTCCGTGCTCGCGGCTGAGCCGCGTGAGGCGAGCGGCTTGCAGCAAGTAGGCGACATGCCGGAGCAGTCCGCGGTCGCTCCGGGCGGCGAGGCGACGCATGACAGAGACGGCTCCGGCGACGGAGCTCAGGCGGCCGGCGAGACACAGGCCGCCGTTCAGCAGCAGCTCGGCGGTGCCGCCGGGAAGCAGGTAGCGTGTTCGCTTGAGTTCCTGGAAGTCGGCGGGCTCGACCAGCGGATGCTCGGAGGGGCGAACCGCCATAGGGAGCACGGTGAGGCCGAGGGCTTCGAGCGCGTGAATCTCGCGGCGGATGAACGTGTGGCTGACGGCCGGGTATTCGGTTGTGAGGTAGCCGACGTTCATGAAACAGACTCGACCGGCCGTCGGGCGATGCGGGAGATCACTTGAAGAGGCCGCGGGGCCGGTGCGAGTCCAAAGGCATTGAGCAGGCGGTCGATGTTGATGTCCGTGGAGAATTCGCTGCTGACGGCCTCCTTGGCGGCGGCTCCGAGGCGCGAGGCGAGGGCGGCGTCGGATGCGAAGCGTTTGATGGCGTCGGCGAGGAGTTTCGGGGAGTCGGACGGAACGAGCAATCCCGTCCGCTCGTGAATGACGAGGTCTTCCAGGCCGGGGAAGGGGGAACAGACTACGGGCTTTCCGGCGGCCATCGCCTCCATCAGCGCAACCGGAAGACCTTCGCGATCTCCATGGCGGTCGGTGCGGCAGGGCAGAGCGAAGGCGTCGGAGGCGGCGATGCACTGAAGCGCCGACTGATGGTCCTTGGCACCGTGCAGTTCAACGCGATCTTCAAGGGCGAGCGATCTGATCTGGTGCCGGAGGGCGTCCATCTGCGGGCCGTCGCCGATGATGTGGCAGATGCAATCGGCCCCTTGGCTTCGCAGGATGTCGATGGCGGCGACGAGGGTGTCAACGCCTTTCTTGGGGACCAGCCTGCCGACGAAGCAGACCGTAAAGCGGCGGCGCCGATCGGCGGGCCGGCTGGGGGGCGGGATGTCCACGCCGCATCGGACGATGGGAAAGCAGGCGTTGTCGCGTCCGGACAGGTGGCTGTACCAGCGTTGATGCCAGGAGGTGATGGAGGCGGCGAAGCCGCAGCGGCGGAGTTTGGCGGGCAGCATGACCCGGTGCACGAAGAGGTCGTTGGCGTGACCGGTAAAGCTGAAGGTGGTGTTCATCACGGCCGCGAGGTACATGGCGACGGTGGTCGGCGTGTTGGCCATGTGGGCATGGATGTGTGTCGGGCGGCGGGCCGGCAGGCGGGAGGAGAGGGCGATGGCGAGGAGGGCCTGCAGGGGTTGGAGGAGGCGCTCGCGGTTGCGCAGATCGGGTTGCAGGCCGGCCATCGAGAGGGACATGGCGAGTGCGTAGAGGCAGCGGAGCGGCCGTTGTGCGAAGGCTTTGAAGACATCCGAAATCAGCGCGAGCGGCCCGAGGCCGTAACCGTCCACCACGCCTCCGCCGGGCGTGGCGGGTGCGACGCAGTTTTCCGCGTCTGTAGTCGGCGGGCGGAGTCGGATCACGGTGACTGTGTGGCCCCGCGAGCGGACCTCCTGAATCTCCCGCCAGACGAATGTTTCCGACAGCGCCGGATATCGTGCGGTGATGTACAGGATGTGGGCCGTGCGGAGCATGACGGGCTATTTGTACTCGATCAGCCGATGTCGCCGACGGAGACGGTCGCGGCACCATTGCAGCAGACCGATGGCCTCGGCGGGTTTCATGGCTGAGATGATTATCGCATAGGCGGCGGCGAAAGCGGCCGGATCATTTCTGCGTCGGCGGTGGAGGTAGCTGCGGGTTATCGGTACCAGGGGCAGAAGGGCGGCGGCCGCGGGGAGCGGCCAGAGTTCGGGCTGGAAGAGGGCGAGCACGGTTGCGGCAATCACCAGGGCAGGCCAGCCGGCCCCCCAGGCGGCTGCACGGAGCACTTCGCGCCATTTGTACCTGCTGGCGGCTGCATGCTTGTGGGCGAGAGCGGCGTAGGCCCAACCGGTGCGGACGGAACGCCGCCAGAACTGGCGGAAGGAGGTGATGGCGGCGTCGTGGACCGTCATGTCGTGTGCCGGGCGGTAGATGGTGTGGCCGAGATCGATGGCTCTGCGGCAGAGATCGGGGTCCTCACCGGCGAGCAGGAGGGGGTCGTATCCGCCGAGTTGCTCGAAGGCGCTTGCGCGGATGACCAGATCTCCGCCGGTTTCTGAGGCTGGCCCGAAGGGGATGGCCCAATCGAGATCGCACAGGCGGTTGTAGACGCTGACATCGGGGAATCTCTCCTTGCGGCGGCCGCTGACCAGAGCGCGTCGCGGATCCTGCAGGAGGGCGTGGCGAGCGGCGTCGATCCAGCCCGGGGCGAGTTCGCAGTCGCCGTCGATGAATTGAACGGCATCGGAGGGCACGGCCAGTTCGCGAAGGCGGCGGTAGCCTTCGTTGCGTGCACGGGCGGCGCTGAAGGGTTTGGACCGATCAAGCTCAACGACATGGACATCAAGGGAGCGGGCGAAGGCGACGCTGTTGTCGGTACTTCCTGAGTCAACATAAATGACGGTGAGACCCTGGGCCAGGAGTGAGCGGAGGCAGCGGTGGAGTCGTTCGCCTTCGTTGCGGCCGATGGCGACCGCGGCCAGAGCGAGCGGAGGGTGTTGGGGGGAAGCGGTCATGACGGGCAGCGGAGACTGTTGATGAAGGCGAGGTAGTCGTGGGCGATGCGCTGCCAGCGGAAGCGGCGGTCGACCAGCTCGCGACGGCGATGGCGCTGATCGGCCCGCTGCTCACCGACGGCGCGAAGCAGCGCGTCTTGGACTGCATCGGGCCGGTCGGTGCTGACCAGGTAAGCGGTGTCCTCAAGGGTCCACCGGGTGACGCGGCGGTCTTCGGTGACGATGGGCAGACCCGTGGCGAGAGCTTCGATGTAGGCGTTGGCTGAGGGTTCGTCCTTGCTCATGTGGAGCATGACGTCGGCGCAGCGGTAGAGTGCGGGCATGCTGTCACGCGGGAGCGTGAAGCGGCGGTAGCGGTCGCCGAGCAGTTGTCGACCGAGTGCGTCGGCCTCATCTCGCAGCGGACCGTCGCCGGCGATCGCCAAGTGCAGGTTGGGCGCGGCGGAGACTGCTCGGATGCCTTGCAGTACGCGTTTGCTCGGGATGACCGCCGAGACCATGAGAACAAGCGGCACGCCGACAGGAAGCCCGAACTCGCGCCGGTCGGCCTGGCCCGGGTGGAAGCGATCGGGATCAACGCCGTTGGGGATGAGTGCGCACGGATAGGTGGAGCGGTGCGCGTCGAAGTAGTCGGGGTTGGTGCACACCAGGCCGTCGGTGCGGAAGAGCCGGAACTCGGAATTTCGGCGGTGGCACGGCCAGTCGCCGTTCTGGGTCACGAAGATGTCAAGCCCGCGGCCGAGTCGGCCTTGCAGGCGCGTGAGCAGATTCACGAACGGATAGCTGCAGGTGATGCGGACATCGAAGTCGGCCGCATCGACCACCCGGAGCATCGACCAGCAGAAGGTCAGTTCTTCCCACGAGGTGTCGTTGCGAACGAAAGGACCGGTTGGCCAATGCTCGAAGCGGGAACGGTGGACGCATGGGGCCTGCAGGTAGCGATAGGGACGATCAGGCTTGGTCGGCCCGCTGCCGACAACGGTGACGTCAACACCGGGAAGGCGGGCAAGGCCCTGGGCGACGGCCTCCATGGCGGTCTCGGCGCCGCGCTGTTCGGCGTGCAGGCCGGGCAGGGCGACGAGGATGCGGGTCGACGCGGGGGTCACTGTCCGGCGCTCCACAGGGGCCGGCGGAGAGTCGCGAGCGTGCCGCGGAGAGCGTCGGCCTCGGGGGTGCGGCCTCGGCCGGTGAGCGAGCGGAGGGCGAGCCGGGCGGCGGTGAATCCCAGATCGAGAATGCGGGCCAGCCATTCGGCAGGGCGGCCGAAGCACTTGCGTTGGACGAGGTAGCGTCCGCGCCAGGAGTGGATGCTCCGCGAGCTGGCGGGCAGCTTGGCTGGGTCGGAGGAGGCTCCGCCGAAGTGGATGATCTCGCCGATGGGCTCGTAGCGGACGCGCCAGCCGGCTTTCAAGAGCCGCCAGGAGAACTCGACGTCCTCGCCATAAAAGAAGAAGTCGGTATCGAGCAGGCCGACCTGCTGCACGGCCTCGCGACGCACGATTACGGCGGCTCCGCCGAGCCAGTCGACCTCGCCGCCGGTGGCGGTCATGTCCCAACCTTGATACTCGGTGTTGGCGAAGGCGAACAGACGTGGGAAGCGCCAGGGAAGGCCGAGCGAGCCACAGAGCACGCGCAGCGGCGTGGGGAAGCGGCGGCCTGCGACCTGGAACGAGCCATCGCGATGAGAGAGGCGGCCGGCGAATGCGCCGACGGCGGGGTTGGCACGCATGAAATTCGTCCACGCGGCCGGCGTGCCGGGGCGGACGAGCGTGTCGGAGTTGAGCATGAGGACGAAGTCGGCATCGGGCGCCGCTTCAAGGGCGGCGTTGTTGCCGCCGGCGAAGCCCCGGTTGGTGGCGGATCGGGCCAGGGTGACCCAAGGGCTCCAGCCGTGCTGATGGATGGCGGCCTGAAGGCGGTCGACCGAGTCGTCGCCGGAGGCGTTGTCGAGCACGACTGCGTGGAGGGCGAGCGAAGACGCCTCCGCGGCGAGGGTTTGCAGGGCGTCGATGGTGAGTTCGGGCGTGCGGAAGTTGACGATGAGGACGACCAGGTCAGCCCGTGGGCGGCCCGTGGCGGGCGGAGGGGGCCAGGCAACGGCTGACGGGCCGGCACCAGCGGCCCTGGCGGCGGGCGCGGCAGCGGATGTGTGGGCGGGCGGGGTCATTGGCCTTGGGGTCGGGGCGGGCCGGAGCGGAGGGGCGGCTGGGTGGGAGCGGGGGGCGAGGGCGGGGGGGGCAACGGTCCAGGCGGAGCGAACGTGCGATGCTGGGCGGCGAAGGCCTGGCGGCGGGCGAGGCGGAGGGTGGCGGCGACGGAAACCAGACCGCCGGCGATCATGGTGAAGATCGGGTTGAGCATGGCGTTGGAGAGGCAGTCGACGACGTAGAGCACCAGCACGGTGGACAGGCCGACGACGGCCGCGATGGCCGGTGACCGCAGGGCCGGAGCGGGAATGGCAAGCAGGGCGGTAAGTGGCGGCAGAATGAGCATGGCGAAGAAGATCGACAGTCCCACCAGGCCGTAAATCCCAAGAACGATGACCCAGTAACCGTCGGGGATGATGCCCCGCCCGAAGTCCTCGCTCGCCTTGACTTCGAGGAAGTCGAAGCGGCCGCGTCCGAAGGTCTCGGAGCCGCGGAGGAGCATCCAGGTCTGGGTTTCGCTGTCAAGCCGGATTCTGAGTGATCCGGCGCGCTCTTCGGGGAAGACCGCGGAGATGGCGGCATCGAGTTGGCGGGCGTCCCAGTTTCCGAGGGTGCGCAGGCCGGCGTAGGTGATCGGGATGCTGATGAGGACGACCAGGAGGAGTCGGGTTCTGAGCAGCCAGGTCGCGGCGAGCAGGCCGGCTCCGCCGATCATGAGGAGGGTGGCGCCGGTGGAGCGGCACAGGGCGGCGGTGATCAGCAGAACGATGGCCCAGAGCCACATGGGGAGCCGGAACAGGGTGGGGACAGAGCGTGTCCAGGCGAGCCAGGCGGCCAGCAGGGCGGCGGTGGACATCCAGACGGAGACCATCAGCCCGTGCTGCATGAAGACAGTGGGCCGCCAGGCGTCGCCCCGGCGGGATTGCCCGAAGAAATGCTGGTGATAGCCGTAGATCCAGTTGTGGAGCTGCGGGCTCATGCGCATCTCGATCCAGCAGAGCGGCGCGTAGATCAGGCCTCCGATGACGATGGCCCTGGCGAGTGTGGTGAGATGCTGCGGGGCCTGGAAGTACAAGCGTCCGACGAGATAGGCGATGCCCCAGCTGATGCTCTGGGTGGCGATGCCGCTCAAGCCTTCATACGGACCCCATCCGGCGGCAAGGGCCGAGACGAAGGGAACAAGGCCGCACCAGGCGAGCATGGGCAGATCAAGCCATGAGGGCTTGAGGCGGAGAAACCTGCCCGCATCGAACATGACGGTCGCCAGCATGACGCTGAAGCAGGCGACGGTCATCTTGGTGATATCCGGGAAGCCCGGGATCTTCAGGCCGGTCATCGGCAGAAAGAGCCAGGCGCCGAGCATGGCGGTGAGCACGGCGGCGCCGGCCGGAAGAAAGGAAAAGAGCAGAATGGTGATCAGCGGCCAGGTGAAGAGAACCGCGTAGTCCATCAGCGCGATCCTTGCGACATCGGGGCGGCCAGTTGCGTGAGGGCGTCAACGAGGCCTTGAGCATCGAGCCCATGCCGGGCGTGTTCGGCGACTGTCTGCTGTGCGGCGCGGCCGATGAGGGGCAGGTCGGGCAGGCGGCTCCAAAGGCGAAGCAGCGCTTGGACGAGGTAGCGTTTTCTGGGAGCCTCGGCGAGGAATCCGGTGACGCCGTCGGTGACCCACTCGTCGATGACGCCGACATCGGTCGCGACGGGGACGCGACCGGCGGACATGCACTCAATCATGGACAGCGGCAGGCCCTCGGTGCGGGACGGCATGAGCAGAACGTCATTGTGGTGCCAGACGGCGGCCACATCGCGGACGTGACCGGCGAAGCGCACCCTGTCAGCGATGCCGAAATGTGCGGCGACAGCGCGGAAGCAGGCTTCGTCGCCTCCGCCGTAGCAGGTGAGGGTCCAGGGGCGCTGGCGCAGTTCCGGGTCGGCGAGGGCCTCGAAGGCCAGGTCGGGTGCTTTGACGGGGTCCAGACGGCCGACCATGGCCAGGCGCAGCGGCTCATGGGGCTGACGCTGCACCGGGGGGGGGACGGAGCCGAGGGACGCGGGGAGTGGGTTGCGGAAGATGGTCAGGTTGTCGAGCGGACGGCCGAGCTGCCGCCTGAGCGCATCGCCGGCGCCGCGCCCGAGCACGCCAACGATCGCGGCCCGCTGGTAATAGGCGGATGCTCGGGACCGCACCGCCTCGTTGGCGATAGCAGCGGTGCTGTTGGCGTGCACCAGCACGATGTACGGGCAGCTCGCACGATTCAGCCAGCCGCCGATCGCCTCGCCTTCGGTGCTGGCTACGCCGTCCAAAAAGGTCGCCTCGTTGATGACCACGACGTCGGGGCGCCAGTCGGCCAGCGCTCGCAGCGGACGACGGAGCCGGTGCCTGAGTTTGTTCAAGCGGCCGTACGGACGGAACGGTCTCTCGATGAGGCGCACGCCTGACTGCACCAGCGACTCGACCTTTGCGGGGCGTGGTCTGAACGGGTACATCGAGAGCGCAACCTCGTGGCCTCGGCCGACGGCGGCAGCTCCGATAGCGCCGCCGATCTCCTCGCAGCCGCCCCAACTGACCCCTTCGATTGTCGACAGAATCAGCAGTCGCATGGGAAGACGTGATCCTCAGGCTTGCCGCGGCTGCAGCGGATCGGCGCGGCGGCAGTCGACAGCATCGAGAAACTGCCTGACCTGTTGCCGGACGGCGTTCCAGTCGAACAAGAGGGCGGCAGACCGCGCCTGGCGAGCCATGAGATCAAGCCGGCCGGGGTCGTCAAAGAGCTGGAGCGCGGCGTGAACGTACTGGGTCTCGTCGCCGGTGCAGAGATAGCCGCACTCCGGGTTGACGTAGTCTGCTGCGCCGCCCGTTCGGGTGATGATGACGGGGAGCCCGCAGGCGAGGGCTTCCAGGACGGCGTTGTTGGCGGTGGTCTCAAGGATGGGCATCAGCAGAGCCCAGGACTGGCGATAGAGGGCGAGGAGAGAACTGTCGTCGACGTCAAGATGCAGTTCCAGGTCGCGGGCATCCAGGTCGGCAGGAAGGTGTCTGGCGGGAGCGACGACGATCACACGAACATCGCGTCGAGCGGCGCGAAGCCCGCGAGCGATGCGGGAGAGCAGGGCGAAGTCGCGGCGGTGCACTCCGGCGAAAATGAGTGTGGGGGACGCGCTGCGGGCGGCCGGCCCGGCCGGGGTGAACCAGGTGGTGTCGACGCCGTGAGGAATGAAGCGGACACGGTCGGCGCCGATGGCGTCGGCGGCGACGGGCATCTGGTGGCGTGCGACGCAGATCGCACCGTCGAGCGCGGAGCGGTCGGCTTCGCGCAGACGGTCGGCCAGGGTGGAGGGCGGGAGATGGAACACCGCGGAGATGCTGCGTGGAACGGAGTGCCGCAGACGGGCGGCCAGCGGGAGGCTGTTGTCGCCGTCGACGATCAGGAGCCGGCGGCGACGGAGGATGCGCATCGCCAGGTCCACCTCGCCTGCCTTGCGGCCGACGCGGTCGGTTCCGCCACATGGGGAGCGGGTAGCGATGATGCCCGGGAGCATCACTGCGTCGCCGGAGAGGCGGACGCCGAGGCCGTCGGCGATCGGGTCGTATCCGGAGCGGCGTGCGTGGTGCGACCACCGCTTACAGAGGACAGCGATGTCGCCTGGGGTGCGGGCGGTGCTGAGGGCTTCGCATGAAGTTGACCATGCGGACCTCAGTGAGCGACCGAGCGTCAAGATGCGATCGGTCAATCGTGCTTTCGCAAAAGGTTGGGCGCCGGGTGGGAGCGCGGGAGGACGAGTGCGGCCAACAGAAGCTTCCACGCAGGTCTTGACACTGGCCGCTCACGCAGGGCCTTGAGGGCGTACTCGACCGGCGTGCGCCAGCGACCCATCCCCCAGCTCAGAGCGCCGCGAGACGCAAAGAACCATGAGCGCTCGCCCGCCGACGGCCCCGGTCGCCAGTGATCGGTCAACAGAAATCGGCCTTCGATGCGGCGGCGCGTCCAAGCCTGCTCGCAAACCTGGCGCATTCGTGTCAGCTGTAACTCGCGGTTCTGCGAACTGACCGAGTTGTCATGCTCGCGGTATAGCATGAGCACTTCGGGGAGGTTGGCGATGCGGCCCATCTCGCCGAGTTTGAGCCAGAGGTCCAGGTCCTCGGCGTATTCGGCGGCCGGGTCGTAGCCGCCGGCGGCGCGGGCGGCGTCAAGGCGGAACATGGCGCAGGGGTGCACGACGGGGGTCACGCCGCCGAGGGCCTCGGCCTGCAGCGGGCCGTCATCAGTATGGCGGCGGGGGGCGAACAGGCGGCGGTTGCGGCCGTCGATGATCTCGTACTGGCAGCCCAGGAGCACGACCTCGGGGTTGGCGTGCATGAAGGCGACCTGGCGGGCGAGGCGGTGGGGGAGGGCGAGGTCGTCGGCGTCCATGCGGGCCACCAGGGGGGCGGTGGCCAGGGCGAGCATCTCGTTGAGGGCGACGACGTAGCCGGTGTTGGGGCGGCTGATCAGGTGAATGCGGCGATCCGCGCTGGCCAGCCGCTCGAGCACGTCCAAGGAGCGGTCGGTGGAGCCGTCGTTCACGACGATGAGGCGGAAGTCGCGGAAGGTCTGGTCCAGGATGCTGCGGACGGCCGACTCGAGGTAGCGTTCGGCGTTGTAGACGGGCATCAGGATGTCAACTTCAGCCGGCATGGGTGGTGGCATACAGATTAAAGATCATGCGCCCAGTCGGCAGTATGCACCCACGCAAGTGATCGGCGAATCCCGCCGAGTTGCCATCGTTTAGTTGTCAATAAATCGCCCAGAGCTCGTCCGACTCCAGAGAATGAAGTCGCGTCATGAAAGACAATGATTCCACGATGAGCCATTAGGGGCTCAATGACGTTGACATCTTGGCTTGCATAGCGATAGCTGTGATCTCCATCTATAAAAGCCAATCCAATCTTTCCAGATATATCGGCTGCGGTAAGGTCAGAGCTGTTTTTTCTTAATGGAACGATGTGTTTTGAAACACCAGCGGTGTTCTGTTCGAAATCGATCCAGGTGTCTCTGATGCCGTCGGGCATCGTTTCATTGTTCCAGGTGTCGATGCAAATGAGCTTCGTATTTCGCAGGCGGGCAGCGGCACCGAGATAGCGTGCGCTCGCGCCAAGATACGAACCAATCTCGACGAACAGCGTATTAGGCGGGGCGGCGAGGGCCAACTCCACCAATTGGAGCAGTTCATCGGGGTGTGTATAGGTCTGCGGGCGGAAGGTATTTCGGTTCGCTCGATCAACCCAGCGATGGCCCAAGGCGCTGCGCAGGCGGTCCGACAGCTGGCAGAGCTTGTTTGATCCGCGGTACATAGTCCATAGCAAAGCCGAAATTGAAGCAGAAATGGTCATGAGTTGTTCAGTCCGTGGTTGGGCATGGATCCATGGGTCAGACTGGCCGTTGGAGCGATGTAGCCATGGTCGGCGGTATGGGGGAAGGTTCGGCCGGGCTGCGGAGTCGAATCGATAGTAAAAGCAAGGGCTCGATGGACCGTATCGTAGGTGCTTGTGTTGTGTGGTCCAATCCACAAAGTGATGGAATAGGTTCCTGGGATCAATGGAGGCAGATCAATATCAAAGGAAAAATGACCGGTTCTTGTGTCGGGATTGATGAATGGCAGCAGGCTGGGTATTGCTTGCATGATTGCGGTGCCAGTTGGGTCGAGAATGTCTGCTGCAACAAAGCTGGGTCTTGCTTGAAGATCGTTTGTATGAATATCAATGTGTAGGCGCAAGGTCAGACGGGGCTGTTGGCCAAAGAGGTGCAATGCCGCTCTGGTAATTCTGACAGGCTTGGCTCTTTGAGTAGCAGAGAGGTCGCCGGAATCTTCTTCCCAAACAGTGCCGTTCGCGTGGCCGCCGGAGTCCAAGTAGCGTGCAATAGCGTGTTCGACGCTGCCGGCGTGTGCTATGTTGCCGTGCCGGAGCGTTATGGCGGTCGTGCACAGTGTTCGGATCGCTGCGATATTGTGGCTGACAAAGAGTACAGTGCGACCTGTGCCGCGAGCTACATCCTGCATTTTGCCCATGCACTTCCGCTGAAAGTCGGCGTCGCCCACTGCCAGAACCTCGTCGACGATGAGGATCTCGGGGTCCAGGTGGGCGGCGACGGCAAAGGCGAGACGAACGTACATGCCGCTGGAGTAGCGTTTGACGGGGGTGTCGAGGAACTTCTCGACCTCGGCGAAGGCGACGATCTCATCGAACTTGGCGGCGATCTCGCGCCGCTTCATGCCGAGGATGGCGCCGTTCATGTAGATGTTCTCTCTCCCGGTCAGTTCGGGGTGGAAGCCGGTGCCGACTTCCAGCAGGCTGGCGACGCGGCCGGTCATGCGGATGCGGCCGGCGGTGGGCTCAACGATGCGGGAAAGGACCTTGAGCAAGGTGGACTTGCCGGCGCCGTTTCGGCCGATGATGCCAACCACTTCGCCCCGCTTGACCTCGAACGACACGTCCTTGAGTGCCCAGAACTCCTCGGTATCGGCGGTGGTGGCTCCGCCGAGAGCGCGAAGGCGACGGAACGGGGCGGTGAGGGTGCTGGTGATCAGTTCGCGGAAGGAATCAGGGCGGGCGCCCTCGTGGGCGAGGCGGTAGACCTTGGAGATATTCTCGACGCTGATGATGGTGTCGGACATGGGGGCCGGTGGTGGGGCAGAGGATCGACTGCGGGGCAACTTAAGCGATGTCGGCGAAGCGCTGCTCGACCTTGCGGAAGTAGAACATGCCGACGAGGAGGGCAACGACCGCGACGACCGCGGAGACGGCCAGGGTGTCCCAGTTCCAGGGGCGGCCGAGGGTGGCGGAGCGGAAGGCGTCAATCAGACCGACCATGGGGTTGAGTGCCAGCAGCCACTGGTACTTCTCGGGGACCATGCTGACGGGGTAGATGACCGGGCTGAGGTACATCCAGATCTGCATCATGAAGGGGAGGACGAAGCGGAAGTCGCGGTAGCTGACGGTGAGGGCGGCGAGGAAGAGTGAGACGCCCAGTGCGGCGACGGCGATGAGGAGGGTGATGGGGAGGACGGCGAGGATGGCCAGGGTGGGCCAGAGGCCGGTGACGGCCATGAGGACGAGCAGGACGAGAAAAGCAAGGGCGAAGTCGGCGACGGCGGTGCCGATGGCACTTGCGGGGATGAACATCCGCGGGAGGTAGACCTTGGTGAGCAGGTGCTGCTGGTTGACCAGGCTGAGGCCGCCGGTGCTGACGGCAGTGGAGAACAGCAGCCAGGGGAGCATGCCTGCGAAGGCGAAGACGGGATAGGGGACGCCGTCGGAGGGGATTTTGGCGAAGGCGCCGAAGATGACGGAGAAGATGGCGACGCTGAAGACGGGCTGGAGGATGGCCCAGGCGGCACCGAGGACGGTTTGTTTGTAGCGGACTTTGAGGTCGCGTTGGATCAGGAAGCCGAGGAGTTCGCGGTGCTCCCAGAGTTCGCGCCAGTCGATGGGGATCCAGCCCTTGCGGGGCTGGATGATGATTTCGGGGGAGGTGGTCATGGGGCGTGTGAGGGTGGCGTGCCGGCGCGGAGTCAGCGGGCGGGCGCGGCTTGGTTCACGGCAGCGTCGATGGCGTCGAGGTAGCGGAGGACGCGTTGGTCGGGCGGCCCGCCGGAGCGTGCGGCGGATTCGGCGCGGAGGGTCTGCTTTCGAAGCCAATCGGCGTGGGCGGCGCCGATGCGGCCGGCGGCGAGGGGGCGTCCCCAGGCTTTGACCGAGCCGTCGGGTGAACTGGCGAGGTCGGCTGAGAGGCTGACCAGGAGGGAATCGTCGCCACCGAGGAACTGGTAGTAGGGGAGCATGAGCAGGTTGTTCACCGTGGGCACGCGAACGGGGCGGCGGACATGATCAACGAACTGGCAGATCATCTGGCTGGGGTGGACCATGTCGGTCTCGTCGATGGGCGAGACGCGGACCGAGCCGCTGAGGCGCTGGGCATGGAGGAAGGTGTCGAACTCGACACGGCGGCCGCCGATGACGGCCATGCGGTTGAAGAGGTCAACGGGCTTGACGGACGAGCGGACGTCGTTGACGTTGAAGGTGAGTTCGAAGGTCTTGGCGAGGCGGTCGGCGGCGATGACGTGGCGGCCTTCGTAGTAGCCGATGCCCATGTAAGTGCAGTTGTGTTCGCGGATGCGGTCGTGGCGTTCCTGGAGGATGTCGGTGCGGAGCAGGAGGGCGTCGAGATCGTGCAGCATGGCCAGGCGGGTGCGGCAGGCGCCGATGCCCAGGGACCAGGACATCCAGCTGTAGATCCAGCCCCAGTCGATGGTGCGGGCGATGCGGACCTGGCGGGGGGTGTAGAAGAGGCAGCGGACGGGCAGGCCGCCGGCGACGGCGGCGATGCGCTGGGGGTAGTCGGCGGGGAGTTCGCCGGGGAGGCAGTCGAAGACCAGGAGGACCTCGCGCACGCAGTCGGCCTTCTGGAGACTGAGGAAGCGGAGGTTGGCCAGGGCAACGTGCGGCAGCCGCCAAGCGGCGCCGATGATGACGGTGAGTCCGTCCTCCTGTGAGGGCGTGGAGGGCCAGGTGACCAGCCCCGAGAGGATGGCGCGGGCCGCGGCGCGGAGGACGGACTTGGCGGCGAATTGAGGGAACGAGTAGCCGCTGGGGGCGGTCGTAGTCACGGGGTGATTCCTGATGTGATTGCGGCGAGGATCGCGGGCGACGGGCGAAGCCGGGGAGCGATCACCAGGAGATGCGTCCCTGTCGGATGGCTCGTTCAGCGCTGATGCACACGGGGACGCAGAGCGTGGCGCGGGCGAGTGCGACGGGGAAGAGCGCGAGGCGGCGGAGCAGGGGGTGGAAGCGAAGCTGCCCGAGGGGGATGGCGCCGGTTTCGCGGATGAGCTCCAGAACGCTGGCGCCCTTGCGGGAATCGATGAGCGCCTGGCGGGCCCAGCCCGGCTGAGCGGCGTTAAGCCGGAAGACGAACTGGGAGGGGTCGGTGTCAGCGGGCCGTTGCTCGACGATCTTCCACAGGGCGCGGTTCTGGAGGGTGCCCATCATGAGCCGCCGTTCGTGGGTGAAGAACTCGCCGAGTGAAGCAACCTGTGAGAAGACGTGCCGGGCGGTGGGGCAGCGGTCCAGGCGGGTGTCGTCGGGCGGGGCGCGGAAGCCTCGGGTGGAGACGGCGGTGCGGACGTAGCCGTCCTCTCCGAGCAGGCCGACGGGCAGGGCGATGGCTCGAGCCTCATGGCCTCGGAGGCAGTACAGACTGCCGGAGACGCCGCGGCGGGAGGCGACGGGGTTCTGAGCGATTTCGGAGATGCGTTTGGTCGCCCACTCAAAGAGGGATCGGGCGGGCCGGAGTTCGACCTCTTTGGTGGGTCGGCTGGTGCAGATGGCGGCGACGGGAGTGGCCTGCAGGAAGCGGATGATGTCGACGAAGGTGGTGGGGTCGGGGAGTTGGATGTCGGCGTCGGTGAAGAAGAGGAAGTCGGTGTCGGGCGGTGCGAGGGTGTGGACGTAGGTGTTCCAGGTTCGGGACTTGCCACCCTCGGCGAGGACGCAGACTTCGGCGGAGAAGGGGCCGGCGGCGGCGAGCTCGCGTGCGACGCGTTCGGCGATGGGGGCGGTCTGGTCTGAGCTGCCATTGACGAGCACGAGAACGCTGACGGCCCAGCCGGCCTTCCAGACGCTCTGCGCGGCGATCGAGCGGAGGGTGGCTTCGATGCAGCGTTCCTCGTTGTGCGCGAAGACGCCGATGCAGACGCGGACGGGGCCGGACGGGGGTGGGTTGTGCTGGGTCACGGATTACGGCAGAGCGGGCAGGTTGGGGGCGACCGCGGCGCGGACGCCTGCGGCGGAGAGGCGGTGATCCCAGGTGCCGCGCGGGCGCTGGCGGTGGGCCTGGAAGAAGGCGTCGCGTGTGGCGGTGCCGAGGATGGAGCCGGCATGCTCCTCGAGGGTGGGCGTGGTGACGGTCGGTCGGGAGGGGAGGGCGACGCTGCCCTGATCGTTCACCTGGCCGAGCCACCACGGCAGATCCACCAAAGCCGAGCCGTTGCGGACCCACTGACCGGGAGTGGCGGTGGTGAACCACTGGTTTCGGCTGGCGGTGGTGGTGGTCAGGGTGCCGGGGTCGACGTGCTCGACGACCGGGGCGGCGATGGTGTGGACGACGGTGTTGCCGGTGAGGGTGATCGAGGGGAGGAGATGGGGCCCGGTGGCGAACTGGATCGGGCCGTTCCAGTTGTAGATGCGGTTGCTGCGGATGGTGAGGTTGAGGACGCCCTGGCCGGCGCCCTCGATCCAGATCGGGTAGCCTTGAGAGGAGCCGGAGGTGTTGTTCATCACCACGTTGTTCTCAAGGGTGGCGAAGCTGAGATTGGAGACGCCGATGCCAAAGGAGCGGGGTGCGTCGCCGATGTCGCCTCCGTCGTAGACGAGATTGTCGCGGGCGATGGCGACGAAGCCGTTGGGGCGGGCGGACTGCTGGTGGCCGAGGGTGATGCCCAGCGGGGAGTTGATGACCAGGTTGCCTTCAACCAGGCCGGCGCCGCGGAGCTGGATGCCGGTGGCGGCGTTGCGGGCGGAGATGTTGCCCTTGACTGTCACATCGGAGTTGGAGCCTTGCAGGTACATGCCATGGTTGAAGATGGTCTGCACCGCGTTGGGCACGGCGGGGTTCCAGCCGTTGCGATCGAGGAAGTTCTCCTCGATCCAGAGGCCCTCGATGCCGTCGGCATAGATGCCTTGGGAGTGCGATCCGTTGGACCATCCGTCAACGATGATGTTGCGGCGGAAGATAGTGCGGCTTTGGTCCCGATCAAACTTGTTGACGTTGATGTTGTTGAGGAAGCCTTCGAGCTTGTTGTCCTCAAAGAGCAGGTCGTGGGTCTTGCCGATCAGGCGGATGCCCTCGCCGCCGCCGTTGGAGCCATCGCGACCTGTGGCGACGAAGTGCAGGCCGACGATGGCGACATGGCGGACGTCGGCGACGCTGCCGCCGCCGCGGCTGACGCCGCTCCAGCAGTTCAGCCGCGGTCGGCTTCCGGCGGGGCCGTAAGCGCCGATGACCTGCCGCTCGGTGGAACTGCGACCTGAGGAACCGAGCAGAGGCAGCCCGGTGTTCCAGGTGTCAGTGGAGAGCAAGAGCATGTGGTCGGGGTAGCCATCGCGAAGATGTTCATAAGCGGCGCTGAGGGTGCGTTTGGCGCGCTGCGGGGAGAGGCCGTCGTTGGCGTCGTTACCGGTTGAACTGCTGACGTAGAGGATGCGGGAGTCGGATGAGGGCGTGAGCATCGAGAAGCCGTTGGCATCCAACGGGAGGCTGGTGAAGGAGTGGATGATGGGGCCACCGCCACCAATGCCGCCGCCGGGCGGCAGCGGGGTGGGGTCAGGAGGGATGGGCGGGGTGCTCGTCCCCGGCGGCAGCGGGCCGCCGGCCGGATCGGGGTCGGCCGGGGGTGCGGGCGGGGTGGCGGGCGGGACAGGCGGCGTGGGCGGTGTGGGGTCACCGGGCGGATTGCCGCCGTGGGTTTGGGGCGGCGTGGGGGTGGAGGGGGGCAGCGGGTTGGTATTGGGCGGAAGGGGGATGCCGCCGGTGGTGCTGGGGGGGGCCGGGGGCGTGCTGGAACTTGGGGGAATGGAGGGGGAAGCGGCGGGCACGATGATGCGCACGGCGGGGGCCGGTGCGGCGGTGGATGCGGCTTGAGGAGCGTTGCTGGAGGGCAGGGCGTTGCCTGGCGAGGACTGCGGCGATGTGGCCGGGTTGGCCGACGGGGCAGGGGTGGCCTGACCTCCGGCGGTCGCCTGGCGGCGGTTGCGGAGGGCATTGAGCGACCAGGGCGACGGGGCCGCGGGCACGGGTACCGCGGCGTTGCCGGAGGCCGCGGGCGGGGCCGGCGGGGTGGTGCTGCTGGAGGGCCGGGCGAAGGCCCAGCCGCTGGAGCAAGCCAATAGGGTGGAAACAGCGAGACCGCAGGCGATGAGCATGGTCTGCGAGGGGCGGTGCGGAGCGGCGTGAGGGGCCGTGATCACGGACCGGGTGGGGGAAAGGGAAGAAGTTGAAGAACGCGTGGGAATCATGGTCACTCCTCCAGTGCAGACCAGAAGTCTGCGCTGCGAAGAGCAAGTCGGCACCGAATGCGGGCAGATTCGGCGTGAAGTTGTGAAAGACTCAGACAAGGTGCGGCGTCGGTGTCCACAGCCGTATCAGTTTGTCCAGCAAGCACATGCGCTGTGACTTCGCGGATCATCACCGGGAGCAGGATTCAACGGTTCGCCGGGCGATTTTGCTTGCCGGCGAGGCGGGTGAACGCACAACCCTATTATCTACCGAACATGTCGGCCGCGAGCGGGCTCCGCCCGTGTGGCTTGCGCGGGCAGGCCATTATCCGGACTTTTTGACCAGCCGCAGGCCATGATCGGACTGCGGCTGGACCCGTCTGCCGGGATCAGCAGGCTCCGAGGTTTCGGAGTCTGACCTCGGGAAAACAGCGGGGAGGGAATCATCGACCCCGGTGTCGGTGTTCTCTACCACTTCGAGGAGACTTTGTTCAATCTCCAGGAAGGCGGCCTCGCCGATGAGCTCGACGCCGAGCACCAATCGGTCATCGCGGCCCTGGCGGTCCACAACCCCTCGGATTCCGCGCAGCGGGCCGGAGCGAACCTGCACCTGAGTTCCTCGCTGGAGCGGCTGGCAACGTTCAAGGACCAGGCCGGACTGGAGGGCGAGGCGAAGGGCGGCGAGTTCTCGGTCGAGGCGGTGCTGGTCGGGGACTTCGATGATCTGTGCGACATGGCCGGTGCGATCGGCGGTGAAGGCGGCATCGCGATCGCCCTGGAGGAAGCAGTAGCCGGCGAACAGGGGCAGATCGACGATGAGTTTACGCTTGCCGTAGTACCGCGCAACTCGTTGCAGAGGAAGGAAATACGGAATAGCCATCCGCTGGAGGTCTTCGGCGAGGACTTTCTCCTGGCGGCCCTTGGTGCGAAGGACCCACCAGAGCGGGGCCGGGGTGGGGCGGGTGAGGGGGCCGGGTGAGGCAGTGGGGGCAGCGACGGCGACCGGGAAGGGGGCGGCAGGGGCGTCACGGGGTGGGCCGTCGGCTGGGGGCATGGCTGCGGGGTTGGGGGGAGGCGGATGGAGGGCAGGTGTTCGGCGGGCGATGGACGATAGGGGACAGGCCGGGGGCATCGGGGATTGGGGCGGTTGGGGCGAGATGGGCAATTGCCCCGATTTGAGTCGGCATCCGGGGTGGTCCGGCCGACGTATCAGGAAGACCATTGTGTATGGGTGGGCGGTGGTGGGGCCATGGGGCTGGGCTGGATGCGGGGCGCGTGCCTGGAAGCGAGGATGCCATGAGCAGCGGCGACGAAAGGCGGACGTGGACGCATGCGGGTGCGGTGGCGGTTGGCCTGATGCTGTCGGGCGGGGCGTTGGCGCAGGAGCCGACGTCGTCGCCGCTGGCGCCTCGCGGACAGCCGCAGCCGAAGGAGCTTCGGGGACGCGAGGTGCGACCGCCGATGTTGCTGCCGGTGCACTTTGGCGGGCGGGACATTCCGCATCCGCAGCCGATGCCTCTTGGGCAGTCGGGCAACGACCGGCGTTGGCCATCGAACCCGACGACGGACCGGGGGGGGCGGCCGGGCGGGGGCGCAGGCGGAGTGCCGGGCGGGGCACCGGGTGTGGTGGTGCTGCCTGGGCGGCGGGGCGGGGACGTGATCGGCTATCGCCAGGGGCGGCAATGGGTGTGGAACACGGAGGATCGCGGGGCGTCGGCGGATCGGCGTTTTTCGGCGGGGATTGGCGGGCTGGTGATCGGCGGGGACTTGATGAGGCGGTATCCGTGGTGGGTGTGGGATCGGAGCTGGCGGCGGTCGTGGTATGGCGAGGGGACGAGCACGGTGGTGTGGGGCACGGGCGTGTCGATCGGCGTGTATGGGGGCGGGTGCGGGCCGCTTGGCTGCGGCTGGTGGCGTGAGCCGACGCCGGCGTTCTTTGATCCGCTGACCTTTCTCTCGCCGGATGTGGAGTTGCTGGGGTTTGATCCGACACAGGAGCCGGCTCCGGTGCCGCCGCCGGTGCCGCTTGAGCAGGGGTTTGAGGCTCTGGGCCAGGGGGAGTTTTCGCAGGCGGTGGTGCATCTGCGGGCGCACCTGTCGGGGATGCCGGGGGATGTGGTGGCGCAGCGGGCGCTCGGCTTTGCGCTGATCGGCGACGGGCAGTTTGCCGAGGGGGTCAGTACGGTGGAGGCGGCGTATCTGGCCGACCCGACGCTGGCCTGGCGGGCGCTGGAAGCGGAGGTGGCCCGGCCGGGCCGGATGGATGTGATGGGGCGGGCGGAGCAGTCGCTGCAGTTCGCCAGGCGGACGAAGACGACGGGGGCGTATCTGGTGGCGATTCTGCTGTATCAGGGCAACGAGCGGCTGGATGTGGCGCGACGGCTGATGGGGGACTACGGGCAGCTGTCGCCGAACGCAGCGGTGTTTGACCAGTTGGGGCGAGCGCTCGGGATGCCGGGGACGGCCAAGCCGGCGGGTGGGGGGGCGGTTCCGCCGGCGGGCGGGCAAGGTGGCGGGCCGGGCGGGGCCGCGGGTGACGGGAAAGTTGCGGACTGACAAGTTATCAGACGCAACTGCAGGGGGCGGGGCGGGGGACTTGTTCCGGGGTGTCGGGCGGTCTAAACTTCGCCCCTTCAACTTGACCCGCCGGGCGCGGTAAGCCCGGCACCGTTACAACCACTTCTTCGCCTGTCCCCGGCCGGGGCAGGACTGGGCCCCGAGGCCCCGAAGCAGTGGGAGGTGGAGAAACATGGCCAAGAAAGAAATCAAGTCGCAATTCAAGATCATGGCGCCGGGTGGCTCGGCCACCCCGGCACCGCCCCTTGGCCCCGTGCTGGGTGCCAACGGCGTGAACCCCGGTCAGTTCATCACCCAGTTCAACGCCAAGACCGCGGCGATGAAGGGGAAGATCTGCTCGGCCGTGGTGACGGTGTACACCGACAAGTCCTTCGCGATCGAGATCAAGTCGTCTCCGGCCAGCGTGCTGATCAAGGAGAAGGCGAAGATCGAGAAGGGCTCTGGCGCACCGAACAAGAGCAAGGTTGGCAAGATCAAGCGTGCCGATGTTGAGGCGATCGCCAAGGAGAAGCTGGCGGACCTGAACACGGCGGACATCGCTGCGGCGATGCGGATGATCGAAGGCACTGCCCGCAACATGGGCGTTCTGGTGGAGGGCTGAAACCAATGAGCACGTTCACCGGCAAGCGCATGCGCGAGAACGCCAAGAACCGCCCGGCCCAGCCCCTGGCTGCCGCCGAGGCCGTCGCGGCACTGAAGAAGTTCAAGGCGCCGAAGTTCGACCAGACGGTCAACGTGGCGCTGTTCCTGAATATGGACCCGGCTCAGACCGAGCAGGGCATCCGCGGATCGTTGTCGCTGCCTGCGGGCATCGGCAAGAAGATGCGTGTGGTGGCCTTCTGCCGCGAGGATGTGGTCAAGTCGTGCCTTGACGCCGGCGCCATCAAGGCGGGCGGCGAGGACCTGGTTGCGGAGATCGAGAAGGGCTTCATGGACTTCGATGTGGCGGTGGCCACGCCGGACATGATGCGTGTGGTCTCCCGACTGGGCAAGGTGCTCGGTCCCAAGGGCCTGATGCCGTCGCCGAAGACCGGCGCCGTGACCCCCAAGGTGGTGGACGCGGTGAAGGAGTTTGCGGCCGGCAAGGTGGAGTACCGCAACGACAAGGGCGGCAACGTCCACGCGGTGCTGGGCAAGCTGAGCTTCAAGGACACGGACCTGGTGACCAACCTGGACGCGTTCATCAGCCACATCGAGAAGCTGCGTCCGGCGTCCACCAAGGGCGCGTTCATCAAGAAGGTGGTCATCGCCGGGTCGATGACGCCGAGCGTTCAGATCAAGTACGTCCCCGCTGAGGTGGCCAAGGCCTAAGCCCGTCCCCGCTCACGCATTTACCACGAGGTCGAAGAATGTCCAAGACCGTCAAGAACATGCTGACCCGGGACTACACCAAGCGCCTGGAGGGCTTCTCCGAGGCGCTGGTGATCTCCATCCGCGGGATGAAGGCGACGCAGACGACCAAGCTGCGTCGTCAGCTCAGCAAGAACAAGATCAAGATCACCGTTGTTCGCAACGATCTGGCCCGCAAGGCCTTCAAGGGTTCGGCCCTTGAGTCGCTCGACTCGTTCCTGTCCGGGGCCAGCGCGCTGGCCTACGGCGGCGGGTCGATCGTCGAGGTCGCCCGCGAGATCACGGGCATGCTCGCCGACTACCCCGGCCTTGAACTCAAGGGCGCCATCCTGGATGGCACGCTGTTCAAGGGCGACGCCGGCGTGAAGGAACTGAGCAAGTACCCCACCCGTCCGGAAGCGATCGGCAACGTCGTCACCCTGCTGGTGTCGCCGGGCCGCAAGCTCGCCGCTCAGGTCAAGGGTCCGGGCTCGAACATCGCCGGCATCATCAAGGCGATTGAGGCCAAGCTGGAAAAGGGCGAGGCCATCAGCAAGAAGTGACATCGTCGGCCACTGGCCCCTGTGCGGGGTTAAAGCGCCGGGACTGGCCCGGCCCCTCTGGAAGACGTGCCCCTGGTTCGGACCTGCCGGTCCGGGCCGCAGATAGAGAAAGTGATTCACATGACCATTCAGGAACTCGGTGACAAGCTGGCCGGCCTCACGCTCAAGGACGCTGTTGAGCTCGGCAAGTACCTCAAGGACACCTACGGCATCGAAGCCGCCGCCGGCGGCGGTGTTGTGATGGCTGCCGCTCCGGCCGCTGCTGCTGCTCCGGCTGAGGAGAAGACGGCGTTCGACGTGACGCTGAAGGCTGCCGGCGAGAAGAAGATCGACGTCATCAAGGTGGTCCGCGAGGCCACCGGCCTGGGCCTGAAGGAGGCCAAGGACCTGGTCGAGGGCGCCCCGAAGAAGGTCAAGGAAGGTCTGCCCAAGGCGGACGCCGAGGCCCTGAAGAAGAAACTCGAGGCGGTGGGCGCTGCCGTCGAGATGGCCTGAGGCGAGGCCTTGGGCGGTTGACCGGGACGCTGCGGTGGCCCCGGGCAACCCCAAACTTTGTGCGAACGGTCCCCGCTTTGTAACGAAGCGGGGACTTTTCTTTCCCTGCAGGCCTGATTGTTCGGTTTCTGTAGGGAAATAGACGGGAGGGGTAGGTGGGGGTGAAATGAGTGAGTGGGACCACCCACTGGCCGGCGGCGTGTTCACCGCAGGCCTGAGCAACTTCTGGGCCAAACGTGCGCAAATGTCCCTTGAAATGCGCGGATACGACGTCTATTCTGGTCGAATCGTCGCGGCACGACACACGAACATGGCGCGGTAACAACACACAAGCGGGCAGCGCTCCACGCGGGCGCGGTCGCTGTCCCCATCGCGAGGCAACCATCGATGGCTGAGATGAAGGTGCGCGATTTTTCCAAGCGGGGTGATGGCATCCCCGTCCCCGATCTGACCAAGATCCAGGCTGAGGCGTACGAGCGCTTCCTCCAGACCCGCAAGGGCCCGGATGAGCGCGAGCCGCTGATCGGTCTGGAATCGCTGATGCGCGAAGTGTTCCCGATCGAGTCCTACGACGAGAACATGCGCCTGGAGTACATCCGGTATCAGCTGGAAGAGCCGCGATACACGCCGGACGAGTGCCGCGAGCTTCGGCTGACGTACGGCGCGCCGTTCAAGGTGGGCGTGCGTCTGGTGCGCGAGGGCCATCAGGACATCGTCGAGGAGGAGATTTACCTCGGCGAGTTCCCGGTGATGATGGGCGGCGGCGAGTTCATCGTCAACGGCGCCGAGCGCGTGATCGTGTCGCAGCTGCACCGCTCGCCGGGCGTGGACTTCTCGCGCAACGCCGAAGAGGGTGACCGTCCGCTGCACTCGGCGCGCATCATCCCCGAGCGGGGCTCGTGGATCGAGCTGGAGGTGAACAAGAAGGACGTTCTGGTCATGCGGATCGACCAGAGCACCAAGCTCGCGGCGACGACGTTCCTGCGCTGCCTGGACGAGTCGGTGAGCACGACCGACAAGCTCCTGGAGCTGTTCTACGAGGTCAGCGACATCAAGGTGGAGGCCGTGAAGGCGGACCACTGGGCCGCGGACTCGATCATCGACACCGAGACCGGCGAGGAGCTGGTGCACGTGGGTCGCCGGATCGGCGAGGAGGCGGCGGCGAAGATCGTCGGCTCGAGCCTCAAGAGCGTCCGCGTGATCGTGAACCCCTCCGACACGCTGATCCTCAACACGGTGGCCGAGGAGAAGCTGGAGCAGTTCTCCGAGATCGCCGACAGCGAGTACGAGCGTGCGCTGCTGAAGATCTACAGCAAGCTGCGACCGGGCAACCCGCCGCAGGTGGACAAGGCCAAGACGCTGTTCGTTGAGAAGTTCTTTGATGAGAACCGCTACCGGCTGGGCAAGGTGGGCCGCTTCCGGATCAACCGCAAGTTTGATCTGAACGTGCCCGAGGACATGATGTTCATCCGCGCGGAGGACTTCCTGCGCGTGATCCAGTACCTGCTGGACCTTCGTTCCAAGCGGCTTGACCCCAAGACCGGCACCCCGGTGGCGGTCGAGGACGACATCGACCACCTGGGCAACCGGCGTCTGCGGACGCTGGACGAGCTGGCGGTGGAGGAGCTGCGCAAGGGCTTCCTGAAGCTCAAGCGGACGGCGCAGGAGCGCATGAGCGTGAAGGATCCGGGCGAGGTGCTGCGGATCGCCGACCTGCTGAACAGCAAGTCGATCTCCTCGGCGATCGACTTCTTCTTCGGGCGGTCGGAGCTTTCGCAGGTGGTCGACCAGACCAACCCGCTGTCGAGCCTGGTGCACGAGCGGCGGCTTTCGGCGCTGGGCCCCGGCGGTCTGAACCGCAAGCGTGCCGGCTTCGAGGTGCGCGACGTGCACATCTCGCACTACGGCCGCATCTGCCCGATCGAGACGCCCGAAGGCACCAACATCGGTCTGATCGCGTCGCTGGGCATCTACGCCTCCATCGACGACTACGGCTTCCTGCGGACGCCGTACAAGCCGGTGAAGGACGGGAAGGTGGTCGACAAGGTCGTCTACCTGCGTGCGGATGAGGAAATGAAGGCGATTCTGGCTCCGACGGACTCGGTGGAGCCGGGCTCGGGCCGGATCAAGTCCGGCGCCATCCTGGCCCGCGTGCGCGGCGAACTGGCCGAGGTTCCCTCGGATCAGGTCGAGTACCTGGACATCGCGCCCAAGCAGATCGTGGGCATCTCGGCGGCGCTGATCCCGTTCCTTGAGCACGACGACGCGAACCGCGCCCTGATGGGTTCGAACATGCAGCGGCAGGCCGTGCCGCTGATCAAGGTGACGCCGCCGATCGTGGCGACGGGCCTTGAGAAGGAGATCGGCCGGAACTCGGGCATGACGGTGAAGGCGAAGAACGCCGGCACGGTCACGTTCGTGGACGCCGAGCGGATCATCGTCGACAACTCCGACGAGTACGTGCTGCGGAAGTTCGTGGGCCTGAACGAGCGGACGTGCCTGAACCAGCGGCCGATCGTGAAGCTGGGCCAGAAGGTCAAGAAGGGCGAGATCATCGCCGACGGCGCCTCGACCAGGCAGGGCGAGCTGGCGATCGGCAAGAACATCCTCGTCGCGTTCAACACCTTCGACGGGTACAACTTCGAGGACGCCATCGTCATCAACGAGCGCCTGGTGAAGGACGACGTGTTCACGTCGATCCACATCGACGCGTTCGAGGTCGAGGTCCGCGAGACCAAGCTGGGCCGCGAGGAGTTCACCCGCGACATCCCGAACGTTTCGGAGAAGATGCTCCGGAACCTGGATGAGAACGGTGTGATCCGGATCGGCGCGCACGTCAAGCCGGGCGACATTCTGGTGGGCAAGGTGAGCCCGAAGAGCAAGACCGAGCTGACACCGGAAGAGAAGCTGCTGCACGCGATCTTCGGTCGGGCCGGCGAGGACGTGAAGAACGACTCGCTGGAGGTTCCGGCCGGCGTGGAGGGCGTGGTCATCGGCGCCAAGCGCTTCAGCCGCCGTCTGCACATGACGGAGGACCAGAAGAAGCAGCTCAAGCAGCAGATGGACGACTACACCAAGGAGATGGACGCGAAGGCGATCTCCATCTTCAAGCAGATGGTGGACGCCATCAACGTCATCCTCGGCACGCCGATCGTCGACCCGGCGACCCGTCAGCGGGTGGCCGCGTCGGACATCCCCGAAGTCATCCTCGAGCAGATCGAGAACTTCACGGCGGCGTGGCTGAAGGGCTCGAAGGAGACCAAGGAGGCGGCGGAGAAGGTCTGGAAGCAGTTCTGGCCCCGCATCACCGCCATCAAGGCCGAGAAGAAGCGCAAGACCGAGCACATGAAGCGGGGCGACGAGCTCCCCTCGGGCGTGCTGGAGATGGTGAAGGTCTATCTGGCCACCAAGCGTCAGCTTTCGGTGGGCGACAAGATGGCCGGCCGTCACGGCAACAAGGGCGTGATCGCCCGCATCGTGGCCGAAGAGGACATGCCGTTCATGGAGGACGGCTCGACGGTCGACGTGCTGCTCAATCCGCTGGGCGTGCCCAGCCGCATGAACGTGGGCCAGATCCTCGAGACGCACCTGGGATGGGCGATGAACATCCTCGGGATGCAGGCTGTGACGCCGGTGTTCGACGGCGCCACCGAGGACGAGGTGCACGCGGCGGTCGAAGAGGCCAACCGCTTCGTGGAAGAGAAGGTCAAGCGTTACGAGACCGAGGGCAAGTCCCCGCACCCGCGCGAGCTGCTGGTGCGGATGCCCCGCGGCGGCAAGGTGCAGTTGTTCGACGGCCGCACGGGTGAGCCGTTCAACCAGCGGACGACGGTCGGCGTGATGTACATCCTCAAGCTGCACCACCTGGTGGATGACAAGATCCACGCGCGTGCCACCGGCCCGTACTCGCTGATCACCCAGCAGCCGCTGGGCGGCAAGGCCCGGACCGGCGGTCAGCGCTTCGGTGAAATGGAAGTGTGGGCACTTGAGGCGTACGGCGCCGCGTACATCCTGCAGGAATTGCTCACCGTCAAGTCCGACGACGTCGAGGGCCGCACGAAGATCTACGAGAGCATGGTCAAGGGCAACAACACCCTTGAGGCCGGCATGCCCGTGGCGTTCGACGTGCTGTGCTCGGAACTCAAGGGCCTGGGCATGAACATCACCCTTGAGAAGAAGCGCTCCGAGGGTTCCGCCCTGCTCTAAATGCCCTGTCCGCGTCCGTCTGTTCCCCCGTCAGCCGACCCCGCATCTGCATTTCCATCGCGGAGTGAACCATGGCCGAGATCGTGTACGACCGCGTGAACGACTTTGCCAGCGTCAAGGTGACGCTGGCTTCCCCCAACGACATCCGCTCGTGGTCCTACGGCGAGGTGAAGAAGCCGGAGACCATCAACTACCGCACCTACCGGCCCGAGAAGGACGGCCTTTTCTGCGAGCGCATCTTCGGCCCGGAGCGCGACTACGAGTGCATGTGCGGCAAGTACCGCGGCACGAAGTACAAGGGCATCATCTGCGAGCGGTGCGGTGTGAAGATCACCCACTCGCGCGTGCGGCGCAAGCGGTTCGGCCACATCAACCTGGCCGCGCCGATCGTGCACATCTGGTTCTTCAAGGCGATCCCCAGCCGGCTGGGCAACCTGCTGGCGGTGAAGACCTCGGACATCGAGAAGGTCATCTACTTCCAGGACTACATCGTCGTCGACCCGGGCGACACCGAGCTGAAGCACAAGCAGATGCTGACCGAGGACGAGTACCGCTCGGCGGTGGAGAAGTTCGGCTCGGCGTTCCGTGCGCTGATGGGCGCGGACGCGATCCGCGAGCTGCTGGAGCAGATGGATCTGGCCAAGGAGGCTGAGATTCTGCGCGAAGCGCTCAAGAACACGCGGTCCAAGCAGAAGATCAAGGATCTGGCCAAGCGGCTGAAGATCATCGAGCAGATCCGCGGGAGCGAGAACGACCCGACGTGGCTGGTGATGGACGTGATCCCGGTGATCCCGCCGGACCTTCGTCCGCTGGTTCTGCTGGAGAGCGGCAACTTCGCGACCAGCGACCTGAACGACCTGTACCGCCGCATCATCAACCGGAACAACCGGCTGAAGAAGCTGATGGACCTCAACGCCCCCGAGGTCATCATCCGCAACGAGAAGCGGATGCTGCAGCAGGCCGTCGACGCGCTGTTTGACAACAACCGCTGCCGCCGCCCGGTGCTGGGCTCGTCCAACCGCCCGCTGAAGTCGATCACCGACATGATCAAGGGCAAGCAGGGCCGCTTCCGCGAGAACCTGCTGGGCAAGCGCGTGGACTACTCGGCCCGCTCGGTGATCGTGGTCGGTCCGGAGCTGAAGCTGCACCAGTGCGGCCTGCCGAAGAAGATCGCGCTGGAGCTGTACCAGCCGTTCATCATCCGCAAGCTCAAGGAGCACGGCTTGGCCGACACCATCAAGTCGGCCAAGCGCATGCTCGAGCGGCGTGACAACGAGGTGTGGGACATCCTCGAAGAGGTGATCTACCAGCACCCGGTGCTGCTGAACCGCGCCCCGACGCTGCACCGAATGGGCATTCAGGCGTTTGAGCCGGTGCTGGTGGAAGGGAATGCGATCCGTCTGCACCCGCTGGTGTGTACGGGCTTCAACGCCGACTTCGACGGCGACCAGATGGCCGTGCACCTGCCGCTGTCGGTGGAGGCGCAGGCTGAGGCGCACGTGCTGATGATGAGCACGCACAACATCTTCTCTCCGGCGTCGGGCAAGCCGATCATCTCGCCCAGCCAGGACATCGTCATGGGCGTGTACTTCATCACGTTCATGGCTCCGGACGACCGGGCCGAGAAGGACCTGCCGTACTTCGAGAGCCGCAAGGCGGCGCTGCGTGCGTATGAGCACCGCAAGATCGGTCCGCACGACCGCATCCGCGTGCGCGTCGAGCCTGTCACGCGTGACCCCAAGGACCTGCTCCGCGAGGGGCGGGTGGGGCTGGATATCGGCTTTGACGCGATTGTGAACGACCAAGGCAAGGCGGCGGAGAAGCTGCCGGAGAACCGCCGGATCGTGACGACCGCCGGCCGCATCCTGTTCTCGGAGATTCTCGCGCCGGGCATGCCGTTCTACAACTGCGCCCTGGGCAAGAAGGGCGCCAGCCGCGTGATCGACGACTGCTACCAGATCTGCGGTCGCGGCTCGACGATCGACCTGCTGGACCGCCTCAAGGAAGTCGGCTTCAAGCAGTCCACGCTCGCCGGCCTGTCCTTCGGCATCACCGACCTGCGCATCCCTGCTGAGAAGCAGGCGCTGCTGGACGAGAGCCAGAAGAAGGCCGACCGCGTGGAGAAGATGTACGAGCGCGGCATCATCACCGAGCGCGAGCGGTACAACCAGCTGCTGGACATCTGGTCGCACTGCCGCGAACTGGTCACCAAGAAGCTGGTGGAGACCCTCAAGGACGACCGCCGCAACCCGGACGGCTCGGAGGCCTCCAACAGCGACAAGACGGCCAAGAAGTACCTCAACCCGGTGTACCTGATGTCCGACTCGGGCGCCCGCGGCAACGTGAGCCAGCTGATGCAGCTGGCGGGCATGCGTGGTCTGATGGCCAAGCCCGACGGTACCATCATCGAGACGCCGATCCGCGCGAACTTCCGCGAGGGTCTGCACATTCTCGAGTACTTCTCGTCCACGCACGGCGCCCGCAAGGGTCTGGCCGACACCGCGCTCAAGACGGCCGACTCGGGGTATATGACCCGCAAGCTGTGCGACGTGGCGCAGTCGGTGATCATCACCGAGTACGACTGCGGCTCAAAGCGCGGCATCCTCAAGCGGGCGAAGTACAAGGGCGAGCAGATCGACGTTCCGCTGCGCGACCAGATCATCGGCCGCATCAGCCGGGACAACATCGTGGACCCGCGGACGGACCAGGTTGTGGTCCGCGAGAACGATGTCATCACGCTGGAGGCGGCCCGCCGCATCGAGGACATGGGCATCGACGCGGTCGCCGTCCGCTCTCCGCTGACCAGCGAGAGCCGCACGGGCTGCTCGGTGATGGACTACGGCCTGGACATGTCCACCGGCCGTCTGGTGGAGCCGGGCATGGCGGTGGGCATCATCGCCGCCCAGTCGATCGGCGAGCCGGGCACACAGCTGACGATGCGTACGTTCCACACCGGCGGCATCGGTCAGCGTTCAGCGGCGGATACCGAGTACCGGGCGGTCAACCCGGGCAAGCTTGAGTTCCGCGACTGCAACGCCGTGCCGGCCAAGGACGATGAAGGCAAGGACTGTCTGGTGGTGCTCAAGCGCAACGCCGAGATCGCGGTGCTGGACGCTCGCGGGCGCGAGCTTGAGAAGCAGAAGGTGCCGTACGGCGCCTGGCTGTACGCCAAGGACGGGGCGGAGATCAAGAAGGGCGACGTGCTGTTCAAGTGGGACCCGCACCGCATGCCGATCCTGGCTGAGAAGGAGGGCAAGGTGCAGTTCGTGGACATCGAAGAGAAGGAGACCTTCCGCTTCGAGGACGCGGGCCAGGGCAAGAAGGCCAAGGTCATCATCGAGCACAAGGGTCAGAAGCACCCGGCCATCAATATCGTCGACGGTCAGGGCAACATCCTGGACTTCCACTACCTGCCGGCCCGCGTCCGCCTGGACGTGGAGGACGGTCAGGAGGTCAAGGCCGGTCAGATGCTCGCGCGTCAGCCCCGCCAGGCCGGCGGCAGCCAGGACATCGTCGGTGGTCTGCCCCGCGTGACGGAGATCTTCGAGGCCCGCAAGCCCAAGGATCCGGCGGCGATGGCGGTCATCTCCGGCCGGGTGGAGATCCACTCGGACAAGCGCAAGGGCAAGATCACCATCCGCGTGGTGCCCGAGCATGCCGCGGAACTGGCCAAGGACCACCACGTCTCGAACGACAAGACGCTGCTGGTGCACACCGGCGACCACGTCGAGGCCGGTCAGCCCCTGACCGAAGGCCCGCTGGATCCGAAGGAAATCCTTCAGATTCAGGGCGAGGAGCGGCTGTGGGAGTACATGCTGGACGAGGTGCAGAACGTGTACCGCGCTCAGGGCGTGATCATCAACGACAAGCACATCGAGGTCATCCTGGCGCAGATGCTCCGCAAGGTTCGCGTCGAGAACCCGGGCGACACGGACCTTCTGCCGTTTGACGTTGTTGACAAGTGGGAGTTCAAGAAGAAGAACCAGGATCTGCTGGAGAAGCTGATCGTCGTGGAGTCCGGCGGGACCGACCTGCCGGCCAACGCGATGGTGTCCAAGAACGAGGTGAAGGAGGCCAACGCAAAGGCGGAGGCCGCCGGCAAGGACATCTGCAAGACCCGCAAGCCGCGTCCGGCTACCGGCCGAACGCTGCTGCTGGGCATCACCAAGGCCTCGCTGCAGAGCGAGTCGTTCCTCTCCGGTGCGTCGTTCCAGGAGACCACCAAGGTGCTCACCGAGGCTGCGCTTCGCGCCGCGACCGACACGCTGGTGGGCCTCAAGGAGAACGTGCTCCTCGGCCACCTCATCCCCGCGGGCACCGGCTTCCGGCCCTATCAGGCCATCAAGCCTCTGGTGGTGGGCGATGCTCTGGAGGACGACATCGAGGACGAGCAGGAGATCATGGCTGCGGCTGCGGCTGCCGCCGAGGCTCTGGGGGCCCGTCCGGGCGACCCGGTCGCTGAGATCAAGGTTGGCGAGGGCGAGCACGCCCGGAACTGACTTTCATGGAGCGGCCCCGGTGGGTGACCGCTGACAACGTGCACGCTTAAGGCCCGCCCGGATGACCCGGCGCGGGCCTTTTTCATCTGGCGGCCGGGGCTGCGGGCTGCGCCGGAGGACCGTCCGAGAATCCGCCAGGGCCGGTGGCGGAGCGTGACGTGCGGCGGCAATCCGTGATCGGCGTGTGCGTTGAGCCGACCATGCTGTACGCCGATTTGTCGCTGTCGTGGTTGCTTGCCCGGGTCCGTCCGTTGCTGGCGGCGCTGGTGGTCTTGTCGGCGCCGGGTCTGGCGGCGGCGCAGCAGTGGGTGACGCCGGCGGTGTCGGCGCCGCGGGTGCAGCGGGTGGTGTTCCCCAGTTCGGTGGTCGGCGGGCCAGTGAGCTATCACGTGTACACGCCGCCGGCGTACGACACGCAGCCCACGCAGCGGTTCCCGGTGCTGTACTGGCTGCACGGCAGCAACAGCGTGCTGGCGGGGATTCCGTCGGTGGCGGCGTGGTTCGATGCAGCGATCGCCAATGGCCGCATCCGGCCGATGATCATCGTGTTCCCGAACGGTCTTCCGTATGGCATGTGGTGCAACTCGGTCAGCGGGGCGACCCGGGTGGAGGACATCCTGATCCAGAATGTGCTTCCGGATGTGGACGCGCGATTTCGCACGATGGCTTCGCGATCGGGGCGGATTATCGAGGGGTTCAGCATGGGGGGGTACGGGGCGGGGCGGATCGGTTTCCGGCACAGCCACCTGTTTGGCGGCATCAGCATGCTGGGGGCGGGGCCGCTGCAGCAGGATTTCCTGCAGGAGCCGCCGGGGAGCACGATTCCCATCGAGACCCGGCTTCAGATCTACCAGGACGTGTACAACAACAGCCCGACGGAGTTTCTGGCGCGAAGCCCGTGGCAACTGGCGAGCGTTCATCGCGATGCTTTGCTGAACGCGGGCATGCCGATCCGGCAGATGATCGGGGCAGCGGATTTCACGCTGCCGGCGAATCTGGAGTTCCGGCAGCGTATGGCGGATCTGGGAATCCCTGTGGAGTTTGTCAGCCCGCCGAGGGTGGGCCATGATGTGCTGGGGTTGTTCAACGCATACGGGGAGAACCTGTGGTCGTTCTACCACAGCGTGTTCGGCGCGACGCCGGGGACGTGTCCGACGTGCGTGCCGCTGACAGAATTGGGGACCGGTCGATATCTGGGGCAGTATGAGGGCGGGTTGTACCCCGGCGGGGCGAGCGCGCCGCCGCCGTCGCATCAGGCTGCGATCGTGGGGGCGAATCGGGCGATTCGTCCGGTGGACGCGGGGGGGCGGCCGACGCCTGACGGGCTGGTGGGCTTTCTGGCCATCGGGATGTCCAACGCGACCATGGAGTTTGGCGCGTTGGAGGGGCTGATGGACTTCGACCCGGCCCGCAACGCGCGGGTGGTGGCGGTGAACGCGGCGGCGGGATCGCATCCGATCGAACTGATCAACAACCCGACCGAGGACTATTGGACGCTGCTGGAGGCTCGGCTGGCGGGGGCGGGCCTGAGCCCGGCGCAGGTGCAGGTGGTGTGGATCAAGCAGGCGTTCGGCACGCCGCCGACGACGGCGTTTCCGGCCCATGCCGAGGCGCTGCAGGAGCAGTACGTGCTGCTGGTGAATCAACTTCGGCAGCGGTTTGTGAACCTGCGGCTGGCGTTGCTCTCAAGCCGGATCTACGGCGGATACAGCAGCAATCCGATGCGTGCCGAGCCCTTGAGCTATGAGACGGGGTTTGCGGTCAAGTGGCTGATTGAGGCGCAGATCAACGGGTCTGATCCGCGGTTGCGTTTCACCGGCACTGATGCTCCGGCACCGGTGTTGGCCTGGGGGCCGTACATCTGGGCGAACGGCACGACCGTGCGGTCCGACGGGCTGTCCTGGCAGATCGCCGACTTTGCGTCGGATCGGATCCATCCCAACGATGCTGGGCGGCTGAAAGTCGCCCAGCGGTTCATGACCATGCTGACGGAAGCGGGAGTCGGCGGGTGGTATCAGCAACTGGCGGTATCAAGCGTGGTTTCTCGGCAGGCGACGGCGGACACGACGTTGGACGCAACACAGCCGAACACGGCATTCGGCGGCTTGACATCGCTGCGTGTGGAGGCCGGGCGGAACGTGGCACTGCTGCGGTTTGATCTGGCCGGACTGAGCGGGCGTGTGCTGCACGCCAAAATGGTTGTTCAGCCTGAGGGCGGCCAGAGCGTCGCGATCAGTGTGTGGGGGCCGGTATCGTCGGCATGGAACGAGGCCTCAGTGACGTGGAACACCGCACCTTCGATACCGACGACGGCGCTCTCGTCTTTGCCGGATGAGGACGACTTCGGCGGCGGCGCGAGCACGTGGTCGTTTGATGTGACTTCGGCGGTGCGGGGGGCGGCGGGCGGGCCGTTGAGTCTGGCGATCGCGTCGACGGACTCGGCGGGGGAGTCGGTGATGATCCGTGCACGCGAGTCCACATCGCCTCCCCGGCTGGTGCTGCTGATGGATCGGTCGGACATAGACGGCGACGGCGCTGCGACAATTGACGACGTGTACGTCCAGCAGGTGTTCCCGGCGGATGTGAACGGCGACGGCGTGATCAATCAGGCCGACATGGAGGCGCTGGCGGCGTGGTACCGTCGCTTTGAGGCGCCGCATCCGGCACCGCCTGGGCGCTGAGCGGGATGTTCAGTCCCGCCGGGGGCGGCTGGGAGATGCGCTGATGCTGACGGGGACGGGGAGCGGCTGTCGCGCGGCCACTGCGATCCGGATCGCCTGGCACTGTTGCGGCGTGAGCACCGGCAGCCGGTCGACGCCCAGGAATAAGGCCAGACGGGCGTAGGGCTCGCACATGCCGCAACCCGTGCCGCAACCGGTCTGATCGCAGATCTGTTCGAAGGTGGCGCCGGCTGCCGCCAGATCCAGCACCCGGCGGAACGGCACATCATGGCAAATGCAGCGATCAACACTCACAACGCTGACTCCCGGCGCACGAAGCACCTCCCATGGGTCACCTCTCGCCGCGGCCGTAGACCGCCGCTCCGACGAAGAGTTTACACCACGATCAGGGGTTGCCCCACAAAGTGTTGGAGTCTTCGTCCCCCATCCATCCGACAGCAACATCGGCAGGATTTCCGGGATAAACGCCGCTTGACCACGTGAATGTCATCTTCTCCGTGGATGCGTGGCCGTCAGCCCACATGATGGTGGCCCCGGCGGAAGCCCCAGCGGACCCGCGTGTCGCATTGGAGTTCTGGCCGGACATTGCGTGACGAAAGTGAACTGAAGGATCGAGGCGGGATCCGGGGGTGTCGGGAGCGAAACGCGGCTCAATGAACGAGTACTCGATGAGTCCGGCGGTACCGGGGCCTTGGGCCATGGCGGCGTCGCCGAACATGGCGGTGGCGGCGGGGGTGCTCAGGCGGGCGGTGTCGGCGCCGCTGCGGTCGGTGATGATCTCGCTGATGATGGTGCCGTTGATGGTGCGTTGGCCGCGGAGCGTGCCGATGTAGGCGTTGTTGTAGCCGTAGCCGCCGTTTCCGCGTTCAAAGCCCCGGCGGTCGCGTTCGAGTTGTTCAAGCCGGGTGCGGAACGATGGGCAGGCGCGAACGGCGGCGCTGGCGCGATCGCCCGCGCCGTCGCCCCCGAGGTAGGGGGTGAGGGCTCCGCCCCGCGAGGCCTCGAACATGCCGCTGGGCGAGGTGCGGGCGCCGTGCCAGCGTTGCAGGTTGGCCAGGAAGTCTGCGGCACCGGGGGGTGCGAAGCCGCGGTGATCGGCGGCATAGGTGAGGGCGGCGATGCCGAGCTGGCGGGCGTTGCTGGCGCAGGTGGCCAGGCGGGCGGCCTCGCGGGCGCCGGCCAGCGCCGGAAGCAACAGCCCTGAGAGCATGGCGATGATCGCGAGGCTGACCAGCAGTTCGACCAGCGAGAATCCGCGGGTGGGGGTGCGGGTGCGGCTGTGCAACGCGCGTGCGAGGGTCATCCGCCACCTCCTGCGAAGCTGGCGATGAAGGCGACGAAGTCGTCGCCGGTGATCAGGCCGTCAGGCTGGGCGGGCGGGCCGCCGATGCCGCAGACATCGGCAAGGGGGGCGGCGTCGGCGAAGGCGGAGACGAAGGCGATGAAGTCGTCGCCGGTGAGCAGACCGTCGGGCAGACTGGGCGGGCCGCCGATGCCGGTGATGTCGGCCAGCGGGCGGGCGACCGGCACGCGGACCAGAGCGAGGCCGCCGATTTCGGTGCTGGCCTCGCCCAAGAACGGGCTGACGCGTGCGACGGCGGTGGAGATGCGGACAAAGTCCGCGGTTGCCAGGTTCACCGGTGCGCCGGTGGCCGGGTGCACCGCCCACTCAAGGGCGATGGCATCACCGCCGCCGCTGCCTGGGGTGATGCCCACCGTGGTCGGGTCGTCGGGTTGGGTGTAGAAGGTCTCGGGCGTGGCGTTGAGGTCGTCGGCCTCGCCGTCGCCGTCGGTGTCGCCCAGCACCATCGTCGGCGTGCAGTCCGCCAGGCCCCAGGTGCGTTCGCCGGACGGGTCTATGGCGGAGATCACCGGGCCGAGCAGGGCGGGGTCGGTCAGGCGGTAGGTGTAGGTGGTCCACTGGCCGGTGCGGCCGGCGGGGATCCACGAGGCGACGGTGGGGGGGAAGGCGGGGTCGGCGGCGTTGTCGTCCCAGGTCTGCGTGAACAGAGAGGCCTGCGGAACTTCGCCGGCGGGCCAGGTGGCGGCGCCCGGCGGCCGGATGAGGTACCACGGATCATCGGCAAGGCCGTTGGCGTTGGCATCGGCCGCGACCTCGATGGCCCCGGGCTCGGCGAAGCGGGCGGCCGGATCACCCCCGGCGAAGAAGGCGTTGCCGAAGACGATCAGGTCCAAGCCGAGCGGGTTGCCGGGTGAGGCAGGGTGGTTGGTGACGGGCTGGTCAAAGCCAAGGGTGATGCTGCCGCCAAAGCCGCCGAGGGTGACCACTTTGGCGTTGCTGGGCGCAGCGGTTCCGCCGCCGAGCGGCGCACCCAGGGCGTGGGTGGGGTTGTTGAACGCGGGGTTGTTCACCAGCGATCCGGGGGCCGGCGCGTAGTGCAGCACGCGGGTGGCGAACGGCGAGGCCGACGCCCCCGTGCCAACCCCCCCGACAACGGCGGCGCCCGTCAGCACGACGAGCGCCACCGTTGCCCCACGGCTCGGGACGGTGGACCGCATCAGCGGCGCCTCCGCGCGGCGGTCAGGCCGGCGAGCAGCAGCAGACCCGCGGCGGCCGGACCGGGGACGGCGTAGCGGTAGGCGATGCCGCCGGCGGTCACCAGCAGTTCGTCGGTGAAGGCGTTGAAGCGCACGCCGTAGGTCACGCTGGTGCCCGCGGGTGAGAGGCGAAGGAACTCGCCCGGCGAGGCGGGGTTGACCACGGCGGCGTAGCCGATGTCGGTCGAGCCGCCGAAGGCGTCTCCGCCGCCGGCGAGCAGGTTGCCGAAGCGGTCATATCCCAGCGGAGAGGCGGAGAGGAACGAGCCGACAACGGCGCCGGCGGTGAAGGGGGTGGGCGACGGCGAGGCGTTGACCGCGAGCAGGTCGAATGCCCGCACCTGGCCGGTGGGCAGGCCGGGCCCACCGAAGCCGACGCCGGTGACCAGTTGGCTGCCGAAGATGGCGACGCCGCCGGAACCGCCGCCGATGCCGGTGATGATGGTGGTGCTCACCGGCGTGCCGGTGACGTTGGTGAAGGTGATGCGGTTGACATACGGCACGAAGTCCGAACCGGCACCGGTGACGTAGAGGGCGTTGCCGTCCCATGCGGCGTCGAAGCTGCCGCTGAGGACGCTGGCGGTTGCGGCGGGGGCGGAGACGCTCAGCGTGTCAAGCCCGACGAAGTGCACGCGGGCGCCGGAGCCGAAGTTGTTGTCGCCAAAGGCCAGGGTGCCGCCGGCGGGGCTGACGCGAACGAACGACGTGCCGAAGGGCGACACCGCACCGGCGGGTACCGTGCCGAGCAGGCTGTAACTGCTGCCGCCGGGGGCATCCTGCCGCCACACCTGGTTGCCCCGCATCTGCACCACGCGGCCGTCGGGCCCGACATCCCAGCCGTCGCCGCCGGTCAGCAGCGGGAACTGGCCCACGAGGGTGTAGTTGGGGATCTGCGCCGCTGCGGCTCCGGTCAGCACTGTGCAAGCCGCCACCGCCGCCGCCATCATCGAAACGTTCATCTGCGTGTCCTCTCGCATCTCACCGGGGCTTCGCGCCCGGCGGCTTGCAGTTGCCCGGTGGAGCGCAGCACAACGGCTGGGTCACCGGTCGGGTGCCGCCCGCGAGAGGGTCTTTGCATCTTCCAAAGAACGCCGGAACGCACGCCGCGCTGCAAGCCTGCGCGAGACACGCTCCGACGCCCCTTCTCGCGAGGGCGTACAGGCACTGGTCCCAGGCAGGTCTTCCGGCTCAGGGCCTCTTCCCGTCAACCTTCCCGGTCGCTTGCCCTTGCGGGCGGGGCAACCAGTGGTATTGCGACGGGCGTCGGCGGCCCATTACGGCGGCGCGTCCGCGGCGGAATTGGCCGTCCCACTGCGCAAACAGATGTGGGCCGGCCGCACCGCACTTCCCTTTCAAGTCCCGGCTCGTGCTACGCACGCGCGATCCGGTTCACGAAGGACAGAGTCACGATAGCCGGGCGAGGGCGGAAATCGTGGTCGTGTGGACAGAATGATTTGTGTATATGCCAAGTCATGGTCGGACGGGGCATTCCCCCTCGTTTTTGTGGATTGTACGGGTTCTGGCGGTGTTCCCGGACCCGCCAGACGTCCGATGGAGTATCTCCCACCGCCTTGGCCAGGTCCGTTTTTCCTTCCGTGCGAGGTCCAGCATGCCGGCACAACGCAAACCCGGGCAACCGGGCGGCGATCTTCGAGTACACTGTGGTCGGATGACTCCGCGTCACGAGCGAGCCCTGATCAAGGCGATTCTGCGAGGCGAACGGGCCGCGGCGGAGGAGTTGGTGCGCCATCATCAGCCATCGCTGTACGCGTACATGCTGCGGATGACCGGTCGGCCCGAGGTGGCCGAGGATGTGACGCAGGAGGCGCTGGTGCGGGCGCTCACCCACCTGCATCGGTACGACGAGCGGTTCCGGTTCTCCACCTGGCTGTTCACCATCGCCAAGCGGCTGCATGTCAACGCGTGCCAGCGGCTGGCCCCGGCGTTTGATTCAGAGACGGTGGAACTGGCGGCGGGTGCGTCGGTCGGGCAGCAGAGCTCGATCGCGGCCCGGACCGAGCGCAAGGCCAACATCGAGCAGGCGCTCAAGTTGGCTCTGGAGGGGTTGACGGAAGATCAGCGTGAGGTGGTGGTGCTGTTCTACCAGTTGCAGTGGCCGGTGGAGCAGATCAGCGAGTATCTGGACGTGCCGACCGGCACGGTGAAGAGCCACCTGCACCGCGCCCGCAGCCGTATGCGGGCGGCGCTGGAGGCTGACCCGACGCTGGCCCTGCACGTTCGCGAAGCGTTTGCCTGAGACTCATTGGCCGATCTGAGGCCCAACGACCGGTTCTGCAAGCATGTCCGACCGAGGCTTCCATCCCGACCAGTTCCTCTCCGGCGATGACGCCGAGCGGGCGGTGGCGCCGGGTCGCAAGCTGGTGGACTGCCTGGAAGCGTTGTCCTCGGCCCCGGCGGTGCCGGATGTGTCGGCCTCGGTGATCGCCCGCGTGCACTCCAGGCGGGCCTTCCTGTCGCGCTCGGCACGGTCACGGCTGTCGATGGGGCGGGTGGCGGTGGGTGTGGTGCTGGGCGGTCTGGCGTGCGTCGCCGTGGCGGCGGCGTGGTACGGCCCGGAGACCTTCGTGCAGTTCAAGCGGCCGACGGAACTGTCGCGCGTGGTGCGGTCGGCCGGGGCGGACGTGAGCGGCACATGGCGGGCGGTGGTGGATTCCGCCGGACGGCCGATGCTGCGGTCCGGTGTGTCGGCGTTTGGCGGGCCGCTGCAGGCGGCCGGTTCGGATGCGTCGGAACTCAGCCGGGCTTCGCTGCACGTGCTGCTGTCGTGGGCGTATTTCTCGAAGCTGCCGGACGCAGATGGGGCGGATTTGTTCCGATCAGCGACGGCGGTGCCGATGGGGCCGGTGGCTGCCGGCGTGGCGCCTTTGCAGCTGTCAGGGCCGATGGCGGGCCCGGCGACTGGATTGGCGAATGGGCCGGCCGCGTCGGGCGAGGTGGATGTGGCCGATCTGGTTTCCGGCGCGCTTCAGGGCGACGCTGCGCTGCCTCAGGGTGGCATCGTTGATCTTCCCCGCTGAACACGGTGGTGACGGCCGGGCGGGTCGGCGAAAGCCGGCGACTGCCGGGTGGCTGTCGGTCTGCGTGGCGGGCTTGGCGGCGGTGGTGATGGGTGTGGGGCCGGCGGGGGCGGCGGTGCAGGGCCAAGCCGGGGAGCAAGAGCCGGGTCAGGCGCAGGGCACGGGCGGGCGGCCTGCTTCGCCTGGGCAGGCGGCGCATCTGCCTCTGGTGGCGGCGGCCCCGGCGGGCACGCGTCTGCTGGTGGCCACACCGGCGGGGGCGTCGGCGATCAACACGGTGAGCCGCATTCCGCTGGTGCAGCAGGCGCTGGCGGTGGGTCTGCTGTCGCGAACCCAGGCGGACTGGTCGGCCCTGGCCCGGCGGCTGGACCTGACGCCGGCGAAGGCGCTGGAGGACCTGCTGGGCGGGCCGGCGATGCTGCTGGTGGCCGATCCGCCTCCGGCCCAGCCGCCGGTTGAGCCGGCGCCGGGCGAGGCGGTGCGGTGGGCGGTGGTGACGGCGATCTCGGAAGCCACCGAGCGGCGGCTGCGCGAGAAACTCGACGCGCTGCCCCGCGAGATCGTCGACGGCAAGCCGGTGCTGAGCATCGAGGCGGGGCGGCTGGTGCTGGTGTCGCTGCCGGCGGTGGCGGCGACGCGGGGCGACCGCACCCGCCTGGCAGTGATCGCCCCGACCGATGACGCAGCGCCCGCGCCGCAGCAGGAGGCGTTCCTGCGGGCGGTGCTGGCGAACCTGACGGCGGCGAGGGAGGCAGCGGGCAGGGTGCCGGCGGCGGAGGAGGGTGGGCCGGCGGCGGTGGCGGGCGGGCTGCCCGCGACGGTGCTGCACACCATCGCAGCCCACGGGCAGGCGCCGCTGGTGCTGGCGACGCGCAGCATGGGCGGCCCGGACCGGTGGGCCGACAGCGCATCAGTCGCGTCGTTCACGGCGCAGGGCCGCGTGTATCGCGTGGCGCTGACCACGGCGGCGCCGAGCGGATGGGCGAGCAGCACGCTGGCCGACGCGGCGTCGGGGCCGAGTGTGGACGACGCCCAGCGGGCCTTGCAGGCGGTGGCGGCGGCGACGCCGGGGCTGGTGGGGGTCGCGTGCCAGTTTGTTCCGCAGCCGCCGGCGGATCAGCCGGATGTGTGGGCGTTGCAGCCGACGCTGGCGGCGGCGCTGGCCGGCGAAGGCGGCCCGGCGGGCGGGCATCGCACGCTGGTGCTCCGCAGCGTGCCGTCAACGGCGGCGGCGGAGGCCCCGCCGGCGCTGGCCGGGGCGTGCGCGTGGGTGTTGCGGACCGGGGGGCAGGAGGCAAACGGGGCGGCGGCCTCGCGGATGGACCAGATGGTGCCGGGGCTGGCCGAGTGGCTGATCACCCAGGGGGCGATGCCGGGCGACCCGGTGGCGGCGGCAGCGCTCACGGAAGCGAAGTTGCTGGGGCAACTGCGGGGGGCGTTGCCGGAGACCCCCCGGAGCTTGACGCTGCCGTTGGCGGCCGAGGGCTTTCTGGGGCGTGTGCTGGGCGGTCAGGCGGCGATGACCTGGCGGTATCCGGCTCTGGACCAGGGGCGGGGATCGGCCTTGCTGCTGAGTCTGGCTCCGGCGATGACCGCCGAGGCCGACGGCCTGTCGGCGCAGGCGGCGATGACGCTGCTGCGGCAGATGCGAGGTGGCGGCGGGGCTGGGCAGCCCGAGGCGGCGACGGCACGCGGGGAGCCGCTGCTGCTGAGCACCGGGTGGGTCCGCCCGTCGCAGGTGGCGAAGTTGCTGCCGGCCACTCCGGCGTTGCCCGGGCCGGGGGTGGGAGCGGGGCCGCTGCCGGCTTCGGTGCTGGCGGGCGTGCTGGCGGGGATCGAGAGCGTGCGGTGGTCGGTGGTGCTGGAGCCGGCGAGGTCGGCTCCGCCGCTGGCGCCGGCTTCGTTCGTTGCTGATATTGAGGTGCGGTTCGCGGAACAGCCGTGAATCCGCCCCGGGCGCGGCCCGGCTGGATGTGGCGGTTCGGCGGCGTGCGGCGGGGCTGCCTACATCTCCATCATGCGACTGCTGCTCTGCAACGACGACGGCATCTCGGCGCCCGGTATTGTCGCGTTGTACGACGCGCTGGCAGCGCTGTGCACGGCCGACGGCGGCCCGCGGTTTTCTGACATCATGGTCGTCGCCCCACTCACGGTGCAGTCGGCCACCAGCCACGGTGTGACCTTCCGTCAGCCGCTGATCACCAAGGCGGTGCGGGCCTCGGCGAGCATGTCGGGCATCGCTGTGGACGGCCGTCCGGCGGACTGCGTGAAACTGGCCCTCTCGCGGCTCTGGCCCGACCGCTTCGGCGTGGGTTCTCGGCCTGATCTGGTGGTCTCGGGGATGAACATGGGGGCCAACGTGGGGATCAACGTGCTGTACTCGGGCACGGTGGCGGCGGCCATCGAGGCGGCGTTTCTGGGCGTGCCGTCGATCGCGGTGTCGCAGCACCTGGGCTCGGGCCAGGCGCGGTACGACATCGCGGCGAGCCACGCGGCGGAGGTGGTCGCACGCGTACTGGACCGGGGCCCGTTGCGGGCCCACGAGTGCCTGTCGATCAACGTGCCGATCACCGAGGCCCCGGGGCCGTGCCCGCCGGTGAAGGTGTGCCCGATGAACGCCCACGGCATGATCGACGCCTTCACCACCAACACCAACCCCCTTGGCGAGACGTACTACTGGGCGGCCGGCGAGCCGCTGGAGTTCCACAAGCTTGAGCCCGGCAGCGACGTGCAGGGGCTGTTCCAGGGGGCGATCACGGTGACACCGCTGATCTACGACCTGACCGACCACCCTGGGGTCAACCATTGGCGTGAGCGGCTGGGGCGATGAGCGGTCGGGCGGCCGCACCGCATCCGGCCCGGGCCGCTGACCTCCTCTACCATTCGGTCCACCTCACGCAGAGCCCGGGCGCTTCCGCCCGACCGGCTCTGCGGCCTCGCAGCCTCGCGTTGCCGTTATCGGCCACGCCGCCCCTGCCACCAACGGCTGACCGACCATGACCACCCCCGTCCGCGACCCCGCGCCGAGCTTCCCGGCCGACGCTCCGCCCCCATCGCCCCGCCAGGCCGACGCCGGTTCGTCCGGCGGCCGCCCGTTGCTGGCGGCAGTCCTTCGTGCGCTCATCGGCGGCGGCGTGCTGGTTGCCGGCATCGCCATTGCCGGGTGGCTGGTGGCCACCCGTGCCGAGCCAGAGAAAGCGCCCCGGCAGATGGACGTCGCCACCGTGTCGGTGATCCCGGCAACTCCGATGCCGGTGCGGCGTCCGATCATCGGCTTTGGCACCGCCCGGTCCATGAACACGGCCACCGTGTCGGCGCAGGTCACTGGTCGCGTGCTCGAGCGGCCACCCGGCGTGGAGCCCGGCGCCCGCGTGACCGCGGGCCAGTTGCTGGTGCGGCTGGATGACAGCGAGTACCGCAACCGCGTCACCTCCGCCGAGCAGTTGGCGGCGGCGCTGTCGGCGCAGCTTGAGCAGATTGACATCGATCGGGTCGCCCTGACCGAGCGGATGAAGTTCGTCAACGAGGAACTGCGGGCCGTGCAGGCGGAATTGGACCGGTCACGCAAGGCCGCGGAGGTCAACGCGGCCTCGCAGGCGGACCTGGACCGGCTGAGCGCCACGGTGGCCCGGGCGGGGGCAGCGGCCTCGGCCTTGCGGCAGCAGGTGGGCCAGTTGGATCCGACCGCGGCCCGCCTGCGGGCGGAACTGGCCTCGCAGCGTTCGGCCAAGGCGATCGCCGAAGAGGACCTGGCGCGAACCCGCGTGCTGGCGCCGATCTCGGGCGTGCTGCAGTCGGTGGACGTGGACGAGGGCGACTTCGCCCGCCCGGGCACGCTGGTGGCCCGCGTGGTCGATCCTTCGGTGATTGAGATCCCGGTGCGCATCGCCGCGTCGGTGGCCGATCAGGTGACGGTGGGGGCGGTGGCGACGCTGAGCATCAACTCCGCCTCGGCCACGGCCTTGGCGCCGGACGCGGATGCGGCCCGCGGCGGCGGAGCGGCGATCACCTGCACGGTGACGCGGATTGCGCCGGAGGCGGATCCGGCGACGCGGTCGGTGACGGTGTTTCTGGAACACCGCTGCACCGGCGAGCGGCCGGACGTGCTGCCGGGGCAGTTCGTGACGGCCCAACTGGCCAGTGCGCAAGAGCGGCCGGTGATTCTGGTGCCCCGGCGGGCGGTGGTGGACGACGCCATCACCATCGCCGAGCCGACGGGCGAGGACGGGCACCGGCTGGCCAAGCGGCGGGTGGGTGTGCTGTTCGCGATCGAGGGGCGGCGACCGGATCTGGACCCGGCGGAGATGCAGTGGCTGGCGCTGGACCCGGCGGTGCCGGGACTGCGGCGTGAGGATCTGGTGGTGGTGTCGGGCACGGCGCTGCTGTCGCCGGGGGCGTTTGTCAAGCCGGTTCCGGCGGCCGCGTCTGGGGGCAAGCCATGATGCGAGCGCTGGCCTCGTTCTCGGTTCGCAATCCGGTGGTCGTCAATCTCTACCTGATCGCCATCATTCTGGGCGGTCTGGCGGCGGCGAGCACGCTGCGGCGCGAGTTCTTCCCCGAGGTGCGGACCAACCGGGTGCTGGTGACGGCGCCCTATCCGGGCGCCCAGCCGGCGGAGATCGAGCAGAGCCTGACCCGGAAGATTGAAGACGCGCTGACGGACCTGGAGAACGTCAAGGAGATCACCTCCACGGCCTCTGAAGGCATCACCACCGTGCGGGTGGAGTTCGAGCCGGGGGTGGAGATCACCGACGCGGTGTCGAAGGTCAAGCGTCGCGTGGATGCGCTGCAGGATCTGCCCGAGGCCTCCGAGCGGATTGTGGTGGCCGAGTTGGAGCCGAACTTGCCGGTGATCTCGCTGAACCTCTCGGCCGAGCCGACCGAGGCGGACGAGCGGGCGCTCAAGCGTGCGGCGGAAGAGATCCGCGATCACCTGCGATCGCTGCCGGGGATGGGCACCATCGCGGTCTCCGGCGTACGGCCGGATGAGATCACGGTTGCGGTGCGGCCAGCGGCGCTGCTGGAGCACGGGCTGTCGATCAGCCAGGTGGCGGATCTGATCCGGGCGGCGATGGCCGATGCACCGGGCGGTTCGGTGCGGTCGGGGACGCAGACGGTGGCGGTGCGGACGATGGCGACGCCGGAGACCGCCGAGGCGGTGCGGCGAATCGTGCTCAAAGGGGCGGGCGGCGGGGCGGTGGTGACGGTGGCGGACATCGCCGAGGTGTCGCTGGGCTTCGCCGATGTGGACCTGCGGACGAGGCTCAACGGCAAGCCGTCGGTGAACCTGACGGCCTTCAAGGTGGGCCAGCAGGATGCGGTGCAGATCGCCGACATGGTGCGTGCGTACGCCGACGGCCGGCTGGGCAAGGACTTTCACCCCGGTCTGCTGGAGCGGCTGCACGGGCTGATCGGCGGGGTGGGGCCCCGCAAGGCGGCCTGGCAACTGGGGGCCGGCGCCGGCGGGCCGCCCCCGGGCACGCTGACGGTCACCAACGACCTCTCACGGTTCATCACCGGCCGGCTGGAACTGCTCAGCCGCAATGCGGTCTCCGGGGCGGCGGTGGTGTTCGTGCTGCTGGCGTTGTTCCTGAACTTCCGGGTGGCGGTGTGGATCACCTCCGGGCTGGTGACGGCGGTGTTCGGCACGCTGATCCTCATGGGCGTGCTGGGCGTGACGCTCAACCTGCTGACGATGTTCGGGCTGATCATCGTGCTGGGCATGCTGGTGGACGACGGCATCGTCGTCGGCGAGAACATCTATCGGCGGTTCCAGGAGGGCGAGCCGCCCCTGCTGGCGGGCGTGAACGGGACCACGGAGGTGGCTTGGCCGGTGGTGGCCACGGTGTCCACCACCATCTTTTCGTTCATGTCGCTGCTGGTGATCGAAGGGCAGATCGGCGACTTCCTGGGCGTGCTGCCCAAGATCGTCGCCATCGCGCTGATCATCTCGCTGGTGGAGTGCATCCTGGCGCTGCCGGGGCACCTCAGCCACGGGCTGCGCAAGGCGGTGGAGCGGCCGTCGCGGTTCGATCGGCTGTGCCGGACCTTTGACACCTGGCGCGATGACAAGATCAACCGGTACGTGATCCCGGCGTTCTCTTCGGTGCTGCGCTGGTGTTTGGATCATCGCGGGTTGACGATTTGCACGGCGGTGGCGCTGCTGATGGCGTCGCTGGGGATGGTCGCCGGCGGGCGGGTGGCGTTCGTGTTCCTCGGTTCAACCGACGCCGAGACGATTCTCGCCGAAGTCCGCATGCCCATCGGCACGCCGATTGGCCGGACTGAAGACATCATCAACCGCCTGGAGAAGGCAGCGCTGGCGCAGCCGGAGGTCAGCTACGTGTTCTCGCAGGCCGGCGCTCAGACCAGCCTGGACGGATTGGACAGCCTCTCACAGAGCCATCTCGGGCAGTTGTTCATCGAACTCAAGCCGGTGGAGGAGCGGCAGGCCAAGGGCATGCGGCCGTCGGATGAGCTCATCACGGTGATCCGGCGTGAGGCCGGTGACCTGCCGGGGGTGCAGAAGGTTCGCATGGACTCGCTGCAGGGCGGGCCGGAGGGGCCGCCGATCTCGTTCACGGTGTCGGCCCCGCAGATCGAGCGGGTGGACGCGGCCGTGGCGCGGGTGATTGACCTGCTGGCCGGCTTCAAGGGCGTGTATGACGTGTCCTCCGACGCGGACGGCGGGCTGCGGGAACTGCAGATCGACCTGCGACCCGGCGCCGCTGAACTGGGCTTCACCGTCGCGTCGGTGGCCAGGCAGGTCCGCGGAGCGGTGTTCGGGCTGGAGGCCCACACCTTCGCCAGCCCGATGGGGCAGGAGGATGTGGACGTTCGCGTGATCTATCAGGCCGAGGCCCGTCGCAGCCTCTCGGCGATGGAATCCATGCGGGTGATCAGCCCGGCGGGCCTGGCGGTGCCCCTGACCGAGGTGGCGCAGGTGCGAGAGACCGCGGGGTTCGCCACCGTTCGCCGGCTGGATCGCGTGCGTGCGGTGACCATCACTGCCGAGGTGGATCGTGCTCTGGCCAACCCTGAGGCGGTGACCCGGGCGGTGACGCCGACGCTGCGGCAGATCGAGGCGGAACTGGGCGGCGGGCTGACCATCCAGCCCCGGGGCCGCCAGCAGGAGACGGCCGAGTCGCTGGGCAGCCTGCCGCTCGGGGCGGCCCTCGCGGTCGGCCTGATTGTCATCAACCTCTGCTGGGTGTTCAAGAGCTACACGCGGCCGATCGCCATCATGCTGTCGATCCCGTTCTCGATCATCGGCATGGTGTGGGGGCACCTGGTCATGGGGTACGACATGACCATCCTCTCGCTGATCGGGCTGGTGGCGCTGGCGGGCGTGGTGGTCAACGACTCGATCGTGTTCATTGAGTTCTACGCGCAGGCCCGCCGGCAGGGCGCCAACGCCTACCGGGCGGCGCTGGAGGCCGGCCCGGCGCGGCTGCGGCCCATCTTCCTGACCACCGTCACCACCGTCGGCGGGCTTGGGCCTCTGCTGCTGGAGCAGAGCTTCCAGGCCAAGTTCCTGATCCCCATGGCCATCACCATCTGCGGCGGTCTGATCGTCGCGACCGTGCAGACGCTCATCGTGCTTCCGTGCGTGCTGGTGCTGGGGGACGACGCCTCGACCACCCTCAAGGCCCTGTGGACGGGCCGCTCGCGGCGCGACATCGCCGCCGATCCGCCCGACCGCGACTGGGATGCTGAGTTGGCCGCCCAGGAGGCGGCGATCCGCGAGTCGGATCGGAGCATGATCCACCGCTGAGTCGCCCGCACCTTTTTCTTCGAGCCTCACCATGACGACTGCGGCTGTGTTCCTCAAGCGGCTTGGCAAGCCCCCGTCCGCGGCCGATCTGCGCCGGCGGAACTGGTTGATCGTGCACGAGGATCAACTGTCTGACGGCATCGGCCCGCTGAAGAGCGAACCGGCCGAGTCGCTGGGCATCGTGCTGATCGAGAGCCGCCACAAGGCCTCGCTGCGGCCGTACCACCGCCAGCGGCTGGCCATCCAATGGGCCAACCAGCGGCACTTCGCGCTCGAGCAGCGGCAGCGGGGTGTGGCGGTGCACTACGTGTTCGGTGAGCGGCCGCTGCGCGAGGAGATTCCGGCGGCGCTGGCGAAACTCGGGGTGGAGCGAGCGCGGATGCTGACCCCGGCGGAGCGAGAGACGCGGGCGGATCTGATGCCCCTGATCCGCGACAAGACGCTGGAGTTGGTGCGGCACGACGGCTGGCTGACCACGCATGAGGACTTCCAGGCCTCGCACAGCGGGCCGCCCTGGCGGATGGACTCGTTCTACCGCTTTGTGCGGCGGAAGACGGGCATCTTGATGGAAGGGCCCGGCAAGGACAAGTACCTCGGCGGCAAGGTGTCATTCGACACCGAGAACCGCAAGCCGTACGCCGGCCCGCCGGGCGATCCGCCGCCGGCGACGCCGCCGACCTTCACGCCCGATGAAATCACCGCTGAGGTGTTGGCGATGGTGGCCTGGGACTTCGCGCACCACCCCGGCACGCTTGATGAAAAGTCGGTCCCGGCGACGCTGGCAGATGCTGAAGCGTTGTGGGCGTGGGCGCTCAAGCGGTGCCTGCCCAACTTCGGCCCGTACGAGGACGCGATGACCGTCCGCAGCACGACGCTGTTCCACACCCGCGTCTCCACGCTGATGAACCTGCACCGGCTGCTTCCGGCGAGGATCGTCGCCGATGCGGAGAAGGCCGACATCCCGCTGGCCAGCAAGGAGGGATTCATCCGCCAGATCCTCGGCTGGCGCGAGTTCGTGCGGCACGTGCACATCGCCACCGACGGCTTCCGGAAACTCCCCGGCGGCAAGCACGCCTCGGCCGATCCGCCCTGTGGCCCGGTGCCCGGCGACGGCGGCTATGCCCGCTGGGCGGGCAAGCCCTGGCCGTTGCCCGCGGGCATCAAGGCGGGCGATGCGCCCGACACGGGCGGCGCCGCCCCGCACTACCTTGCTTGCGAGCAGTCGCCATCGGCTCCGCTGCCGCCGGCGTTCTGGGGTGCGCCCAGCGGGCTGAAGTGTCTGGACACGGTGGTGGCCTCGGTGTGGGCCGAGGGCTGGTCGCACCACATCACCCGGCTGATGGTGCTCTCGAACATCGCCACCCTGCTGGACATCAGCCCGCGCGAACTGACCGACTGGTTCTGGGTGGCGTACACCGACGCGTGGGACTGGGTGGTGGAGCCCAACGTGCTGGGTATGGGCACCTACGCGCTGGGCGAGGTGATGACCACCAAGCCATACATCGCCGGCTCGGCGTATATCGACAAGATGAGCGACTATTGCGACAGCTGCGCCTTTGTGCCCGGCAAGACGTGCCCCATCGGCCCCATGTACTGGGGGATGCTCGATCGCCACCGCGAGCAGCTCAAGGACAACGCGCGGCTGTTCATGCCCATGCGGTCGCTGGCCAAGCGCACCGACGCCCAGCGTGCCGCAGACGCAGCGGTGACCGCCGTCGTCAGAGAGGTGCTGATCAACGGACAGAAACTCACGCCGGCAACGCTGGCGCAGCGCACAGCCGCTAGCGGGGGCGAGAAGGCTCCGCCCAAGGCGACGGGCAAGGGGCGAGGCAAGCCTGCCTGAGGAGCGAAGCCGCCGGGGCGGGCGTCAGACGCCGTACTTGATCTGGTAGCCGACCACGCTGACCAGCGCGATGAACGCGACGGTGAACACGGTGGTGAGGATGATCACGCAGGGGGCCAGCAGGGCCTGGTTCTTGCGAACGCGAGAACTGAACGGGGCGAGCAGGGCCGCCAGCAGCACGACGGCGCCGACGATCATCATGGCCTCGGGGGCGGTGCCGGGAACGGACTCGGTCTGCGCGAGGGTGCTCAGGAAGGTCATGGGTCGTCCTTTGGTGCTGCCCCAAACGGGGTGGGGGTCCTGGAGGGCCGGATGATTGACCATTCGGGCCGCGGCGTCCACTTGGATGTGGGCGGAAAGGTGCCTGACCGGCGGTTCCAGACGGTGCAGGTCTGCGGCGGGCAGGCCGGGGCGGGGGGGGCTGCACCCTGGCGCGTCTGGATAACCGCTTGGGAACTGTGGTCATGGCTGCAACCGCCCACGGCAGTGGGCGAACACCAGTGCATGGCTGGTCTGAACATGTGTCGTGAAGCGTGTGTGGTGGTTCTTGCTGCGGTGGCTGCGTTGGGGAGGGGCGGTCTGGTGTTCGCAGCACCGGAGGCAGGGCGTTTGCCGCCGGTGGCCCCGGCAGCGGGGCCTGCAGGAGCCCCCCCGGCAGGGCCGGCCGCAACTCCGTCGCCGGAGCAGCGGGCGACGGAGGCGTTGGCCGAAACGAAGCGGGCGTATGCGGCGTTGAAGTCGCTGAGCGATCAGGGGACGGTGCAGCGGACGATCGTCAAGGGCACCGGCGAGCGTGCGCCGGCGCCGAGGCGGTTCACGCTGGCGTTTGCGCGTTCGGATCGCTGGCGGTTTGAGTTCGCCCCGCCGGAGCCGGGGGCGGCACCGGGGGCGGCACCGGGGGCGGGCAGCGGCGGGGCGGCAGCCTTGAGCCGCGAGCATCACGCGGTGTGGCAGGATGATTCGGGCTCGGCCCGGCTGTGGCGGACGGCCCAGCCGATGGGTCAGCCTCGCAGCACGCTGGCGGCGGCGCTGGCCGAGGGTGGGGGGCTGTCGCAGGGCGTGCTGCCGCTGTACGCCCGGCTGCTGTTGCCGGATCAGGTGAGCACGCCGAGCCTTGTGGAGCGGCTGAATGACGCAGAGGTGGACCGCGAGGAGACGGTGCAGGGGTATCGGTGCACGGTGGTGACCGGCCAGAGCGCCCGGGGCCCGGTGACGCTGTGGCTGTGCAACACCACGCGGCTGATCCGCCAGATGGAAATCCGCAGCGACGTTGCGGTGACGACCTTCACCTTCAACCCGCAGATCAACCCCACCCTGGGGCCGTCGGCGTTCCGCTTCCAGCCGCCGGAGTCCGAGGCAGCGGCTCCCGCGGAGGTGCCCAGGCCGTCGGGCAAGTGATCGTCCGCCGGGACAGAAAACAACAAGGCCCGGTGTTGAACCGGGCCTTGCTCACGTTGCGTGGTTGTTGTCCGCCCGCGAGGCTCGCGGGCGGGGAGGATCATCAGCCGGTGATGCCGGTGATCTTCACCTTGGTGTACTTCTGCCGGTGGCCGGTCTTCCGGCGATAGCCCTTGCGGCGGCGGAACTTGTGGATGTAGATCTTGTCGCCCTTGACCAGGCCCTCGACGACCTCGGCGGTCACCTTGGCGCCGGAGAGATAGGGCAGGCCGACCTTGCCGGCGGCCTTGCCGTCGCCGGCGGAGATGACCAGCACCTTGTCAAAGGTCACGGCCGTGCCGGGCTTGACGTTGCCCTCGCTCATCAGGTCGATGAGGATGACGTCGTCCTTCCGGACCATGCGCTGACCGCCGCCTTCTTCGATCACTGCGTACATCGAAAACTCCAAATCCGCGCTGGCGGGGGGGCGAACAACGTCGCCCGACTTGGTGCGGCCCGTCTGGTGGGGCCAGCCCGCTTTGCACCGGGTCGTGATTCTAGCAAACTTCTGTCGGCCCGCCCACCCGCGTGAAGGCGGGCGAACGGGCTTTGTAAGGGGCTTTCTGGTGCCCCGCAGCGGGCGGGGCGGCCTTAGGCGTTGGCGGCAGCGGCCTCGCGGTCCTTGGCGGCACGCTCGGCCTTGCGGCGATCGGCCTCGTTGAGCAGCCGCTTGCGAAGGCGGATGCTCTTGGGGGTGATCTCGACCAGCTCGTCATCCTCGATGTACTCCAGCGCTGCCTCCAGGCTGAGCTTGCGGGCGGCCTTGAGGACCACCGTCTGCTCCTTGCTGGCGACGCGGAAGTTGGTGAGCTGCTTGGCGCGGATGATGTTGACGGGCAGGTCGTTGTCGCGGTTGTGCTCACCGACGATCTGCCCGGTGTAGACCTTGTCGCCGGGGACGACGAAGAGCACGCCGCGGTCGGCGAGGCCTTCAACGGCGTAGGCGGTGACGTCGCCGGGGTCGGTGGCGATGAGCACGCCCTGGAGGCGGTGCGGGGTCTCGCCCTGCATGGGGGCGTATTTGAGGAACGAGTGGTGGATGATGCCCTCGCCCTGTGTCGCGGTGAGCACGCGGCTGCGCAGGCCGATGATTCCGCGGGAGGGGATCTCGAACTGCAGGTGGGTCATCGTGTCGGAGCGCTGGTCCATGTGCTTGAGTTCGCCCCGGCGGGAGCCGACCAGTTCCATCACGGCGCCCACGGCGTGGGGCGGCACGTCGGCGACCAGCAGTTCCACCGGTTCGCTCATCACGCCGTCGATCACCTTGGTGATCACTTCCGGCTTGCCGACGGAGAGTTCGAAGCCTTCGCGGCGCATGGTCTCAAGCAGGATGCCCAGGTGCAGCAGCCCGCGTCCGGAGACGGAGAACTCGTCGCTGGTGCGGCCCTGGACCAGTCGCATGGCGACGTTGGTCTGCAGTTCCTTCTCCAGCCGCTCGCGGATCTGGCGGCTGGTGACCAGCGAGCCTTCCTGCCCGGCGAACGGGGAGTCGTTGATGCGGAAGACCATGGTGATGGTCGGCTCGTCAACGGTGACCGGCGGCAGGGCCTGCGGGTTGTCGGGGTGGCAGATGGTGTCGCCGATGTCGACCGACTCCAGGCCGACGATGGCGCACAGGTCGCCGGCGCTGACCTCCTGGGTCTCGGCGCGGCCGAGGCCCTGGAAGCGGTAGAGCTTGCCCACGCGGGAATTCTCGCGGCGGCCGTCACGCTTGATGGTGCACACCTGCTGGCCGGTGCGGATGGAGCCGCCGTACACGCGGCCGATGCCGATCTTTCCGACGTAATCGGAGTAGTCCAGCGTGGTGATGAGCATCTGCAGCGGGGCGCCCGGGTCGTCCTTGGGCACCGGCACGTGCTTGATGATCGCTTCGAAGAGCGGGCGGAGGTCGGTGCTGGGGTTGGTCGCCTGCTTCTCCAGATCGTCCGTCGCCCAGCCTTCGCGAGCCGAGGCGTAGATGCACGGAAAGTCCATGGCGTGCTCCTCAGCGCCCAGTTCCACCAGCAGGTCGAAGACCTCGCTGTGGACGGCGGTGGGGCGGGCGCCGGGGCGGTCGCACTTGTTCACCACCACGATGGGCTTGAGGCCCGCGGCCAGCGCCTTGCCCAGCACGAAGCGCGACTGCGGCATCGGGCCGTCGAAGGCGTCGACCAGCAGCAGGCAGCCGTCGGCCATGCGCAGCACACGCTCGACCTCGCCGCCGAAGTCGGCGTGGCCCGGGGTGTCGATGATGTTGATGGTGATCGGCTCGGTCTGGCCCTCGGGGGTGTAGCGAACGGCGCAGTTCTTGGAGAGGATGGTGATGCCGCGCTCACGCTCCAGCGGATTGGAGTCCATGATCAGGCCGTGCTGGCCGCCCTGCAGCTTCTCCAGTTCACCGGCGCGGAACTGGCCGCTCTGGAACAGCAGCTTGTCGACCAGCGAGGTCTTGCCGTGGTCGACGTGGGCGATGACAGCGATGTTGCGGATGGAGTTGGCGGGCATGGGGGTCTTCTGTCTGGGGGCGATGAGCGGGGCACCGGCATGTGGGTCATGCCGCGAACCGAACTGGGGCAATCAGGGGATGGCGACGTTGCGTTGAAGCGGGCGGTGCGGGCGACTGGGCGAGTCTGGGCAATGCTGGGTCGGCGGGTGGTGGCAGTGGACCAGGAGCAGGGCGGCGTTGACTGCCTCGGACGGCCGGGCTGGGCTCCACCAATCTCTGGCGTGCCCATATTGCTTGCCGCCCTCTGGTTCTGCCTCGGAACGCTGCTGGCCCGGGGTTCAACCGGTTCAGGCATTGCCGATGACCCACTGGGTTCCCCGTCGGGCCGAGGTACCAAGTGCTCCAGATCCGTCACACGCAGGGTTGTTTGGTTTCTGTGTGGACATGGCCGAGCTTCCATCGCCCGACTCAATGAGGATATGCGGCCCGGGGGTGGAGGGGCAGAAGCGGCCCTTGGGGTGGCGGGGGCACCCTGGCCGGGCTTGGGGTGCCCGGGTCTTGGTGGCCCTGCTTGAACCAACCAGCCCGGCTTGTCCACCAGCCGGAGCCCGCAGCCGCCGGCTCGGCCGCTTCACGGGCAGCCGCCGGCAAAGGCGGCGATGAAGGCGTTGAAGTCGTCGCCGGTGATCAGCCCGTCGCTGCCCGGCAGGCCGCCGATGCCCACCACGTCGGCCAGCGGTGCGCCGGCGGCGAAGGCGCCGATGAAGGCGTTGAAGTCGTCACCGGTGATCAGCCCGTCGGTGGGGGGCAGGCCGCCGACGGACACAATGTCGGCAACGCAGCGGGGGCAGGCCCAGTAGGTCTTGGCCAGCACGCGATCGGTGAACGTGCTGTCCAGCCGTGCCGCCAGCGCCAGGCCGCCCATGGCGACATCGGGCAGGCCGGCGGAGTTGGGCACGTAGGCCGCGTCGATGCTGGATCGCCGGTAGAGGATCGAGGCTCCGCCGGTGAACGGCTGGCGGGCGCCCCGCAGGAAGGCGTTGTAGGCGCCGACGATCTCAGCATCGCCGTTGGCGGCGCCGGACATCGCCGACACGCCCATGACCGCCGTGAAGGTGCTCACGTTCCCGGGCGAGTCGCCCAGAGCGTCGGCGTGATACCCGCCCCAGTCCGAGCGGGTGGTGCCCGCGGAGAACACGGTGTACCAGCGCGGGCGGTTGTCGTCGGTCCAGGCCGCCGAGGACGCCCGCAGGTTGGCCATGTGGGCGGACCAGTCCGACGAGGCGCGGTACCGCTCGCTGAGCAGCGCGGGATAGATGGACACGAACGCGGGGAGGAACGCGCCGGCGACATCGCCGGTGATCGGCCGCCCGGTCAGCCAGGTGGCCGTGGGCCAGAGGGCCCGGTTGAACCAGTTGGCCGAGGCCGCGGCGCCGGTGGGCCCGCCATACACGCCGGCCTGCTCGGCAAACAGCAGGCCCTCGTTGAACGCCGCGGATTGCGACGTGGTGATCGGCCCGCCGGCGGGCTGGGCGAGCATGAAGTAGCCGCCGGGCAGTTGCAGGAACGCGTCGTGGTTTCGCACGCGGCAGACGATCTCCCTCGCCGCCGACTGAATCTGGGCGTCCTCGGGGAACATCTGCGCCGCCCGTGCCGCGGCCAGCACGATTTTCATGGTGCTCAGCGTCGCGAAGCCGTCGCCCCAGCCGGACTTCTGGCCGCCGGTGGCGGGTTCAATCCAGTGGAGGAACCATCCGTCGGGGTTGCGTTGCGGTTCGCTGCCGGGGAAGGCGAGGCCCGCGTGCCGCAGCAGCACGCGTCGCACGTCGGCCTGTGCGGCGGGGTCATCAAGCACGTCGTGGGCGGCCAGCAGCAGCAGCACCGTCCAGGCGGCGGCGTCGGGGCTGGCTGGGTGGAAGCGGGTCAGGCCGATCTGGGTGTCGGCATCGATCACCCAGCCTGAACCTCCGGGCGAGGCCGGGCCGGTGATCAGCGAACGGGCGAAGGCCACCTGCTGAGTGAGTTCACTGCGCATCCATGCCTGCAGACTCAGGCGGGTGTCGGCCGCGTCGCGAACCGCGACCGGGGCGGTGGCGCCCGAGGCGACCAGCGTGCCCTCGGCCCCGGCGGCGAGGGTGACCCCGGTGGGGCCGATGCTGGTCTGGCTGACGTTCACGCGGCCATAGATCACCGGGGCAAACGCCGCCTCGCCGCGCATCTGGTTCGCCGGGATGAACCGCATCTGCACCGCAGCGGCCGGATCGGCCCCGTCGACCACGGTGTGGTAGAGCCCCTGCCCGCGCCCGGCGGTGTCGCTGAACGCGGCGGCGGCGGTTGGCCCGCCCGGCAGGTTGCCGACGGTCACCCAGTTGGGCGGCACCAGAACTGACCCGGCCCGCACCAGCGTGCCGTCGCTGCGCAGGCCGTGCCACTGACCGCGTTCGCGGTCCACGCTCAGCGAGCGGAAGACGTTGGCGTCGCTGCCCAGCAGCGTGCCGGTGGTGTCGTTGGCGTTGGCGCGGTAGATTCGCAGCCCGGCGGGCGTGCCCGCCAGCAGCCGCCCGCCGAAGTGGGCCAGCGGCGCGGCAGACGTGCCGTCACCAAGTTCAACCCGCGCGAACACGCCCAGGCTGCCGGTGGAGGTGTCCCACCGCAGCAGCGTGCCCCGGGGCTGGCTGTCCGGGGCGAGGCCCGACTGGGCGATGGCCACAAACCCCAGCCGCCCGGATTCCGACATGGCCGCCCCGACCACCCGCGCGGCGCCGCCCGGGCCAAGTGTCAGCCAAGGGGCGAGTGCCGTCACATTCGCCGGTTCGGCGGCCCAGACCACCTCGCCCCGAACATCCACCGCCCGCAGGCGGCCGTCGCTGCCGGCGGCCAGCTGCCACCCGGCCAGACCGGCGGTCGCGACCAGCGTGGCAGCCCCGCCCCCCAGTGCTGGGCCATTCCACGGGCTGCTGACCGGCTGGGCCAACCCGGCAGGGGCGGCAAGCGACGCCCAAGCCATGGCCGACCCGGCCGCCCACAGGTACATCATGCCGCTGCGCATGCCGGGAGTGTACAGCCTCGGCGCGGAGCCGCCAGAGATTGGCGAGTTTCAGGCGTGAAACCGGTTACATCGACCGTCTATCCTTGCTGGCTCGCGCGGGCCGGTCGGCTGGCCCGCGGGCAGCAGGAGGCCTCGGCATGCCGGACGCGGTTCGAGTGGTTTCCCGAGTCGTTGCCACCTCGCTGGGGCGGGTGGCCTCTCTGGCGGCCCTGTGGGGCGTGGGCTGTGCAGTACCCCCGGTTTGGGCGACTGTCTCGCAGGCGGGCCAGGCGGCGGAGTCGTCGGCGGCATCCACCGGGCAGATCAGCCCGTGGGTGGTCATCAATCCGCTGGACAACGCCGAGGGTGCCGAAGCGGTGGCCTCGGCGGGCGTGGAGGCCTCGCTGGCGACCCAGGCCGACCCGGCGGCCGGCAACGGCCAGGCGTTGCGGGTGAACATCCACTTTCGCTCCGGCGCCGGCTATGGCGGCGTGCGGCTGAAACTCCCGCAGCCGCTCAAGGTCGGCGCGAACTACGAGTTTGCGTTCAGCGTCCGCAGCGAGGGGTTGGGCGAGCAGGACCTGGAGTTCAAACTTGCCGATCCGTCGGGCGAGAGCGTGTGGTGGCACAACCGCCGGCGATTTGCGTTCTCGCCGACCTGGCAGCGGCTGACCAGCAAGCAGCGGCACATCGCCTTTGCGTGGGGGCCTGCCGCGGGCACCCCGCTGTCCGAGGTGGGAACCATCGAGTTCATCGCCGCGTCGGTGACCGGCGGTTCGGGCGCGCTGGTGTTCGATGACCTGCGCTATCGCGAACTGCCGCCCTCGAGGCCATATGCCGGCACGCCGGTGGTCTCGGCGGGGGGCAACATCCTGCCGTCGCCGGGCGATTTGGCCCCGGTGCCCTCGCTGGTGCTCACTCCGGGCAACGCCCGGCCGTTGCGGTGGGGGCCGGTGACGGCGCAGAAGCCTGCGCCCGCCCGCTGGCGGGCGGACTTCGGCGAATTGCGCGAGTTTGGGGGCGTGCGTATCCGCTTCGCGGCCGGCGATGGCAAGACGCCAACGACTTTCACGCTGGCGGCGTCAGAGGACAACCGGCAGTTCAGTGAGTTGGCGACCGTGCGGCTGAATGTGCCGCCGGCGGAGCATCCCGGCGAGTTCTGGCTGTCGTTGCCGGACAGCCAGGCCCGCACGCTGGAACTTCGACCGGCCTCGGACGCGGGGGCGGAACTGCTGGAGTTTGAAGTCCTCGACGTCGCCATCGGCCTGCACCCCAACGCGATGCTCAAGGCCATGGCCGAGCGGGCGGAAGCGGGTCGGTGGCCCAAGGCCATCCTCGGGCGGACGCAGAGCAACTGGACGGTCTTCGGTCTCTCCAGCCCGGAGGCGGGCGACACTGCTGAGGGGCTGATCAACGAAGAGGGGCAGGTGGAGTTCGCCAAGCGCGGGCCCTCTGTCGAGCCGTTCATCCGCGACGCCGACGGTCGCCTGCTGACCTGGGCCGATGGCACGCACACCCAGAGCCTGACCGAATCCTCGCTGCCCCTGCCGGTGGTGGTTCGCACGCACGAAGAGGCCGGGCTGACGCTCAAGGTGGAAGCGCTAGCCACCGGGCCGATCAACGCGAGCTGCGGCATGGTCAGGTACACGGTCAGCAACACTGGCACGGCGGCCTTCACCGGCGAGTTGCTGCTGGCGCTGCGTCCGGTGCAGGTGAACCCGCCCTGGCAGTGGCTGAACACCCAGGGCGGGGCGTCGAATGTCCGGCGGCTGAGTTACGACCCCGGCACGGCCACCTTCGCGGTCAACGGGGCGCCGGCGCTGCGGCTGGTGCAGCCGCCGTCGGCGGTGCGGGTGCTGGCCTTTGCCGACGGCCAGCCGACCGAGGCCGCAGCGGGTTCGGCCGGCGCCGCCCCGATGGACGTGGAGGACCCCGCGGGTCTGGCCTCGGGCCTGGCGCGGTACGCGGTGCAACTGGCCCCGGGCGCGTCGGCCTCGTTCGTGGTCGTCGGGCCGATGCACGGCGCTGCCTCGGCGCCGGTGACGGCCACCTTCGAGCAGGCCCTGGCCGAGCAGACGGCCTTCTGGCGTGAGAGCCTCGGGCGTGTGGCCATCAGCGCGACGCACCCCGGGGCGCAGCGGGTCATCGACACCATGCGGGCGCAGCTCGCGTACATCCTCATCAACCGCGACAACGCCGGCATCCAGCCCGGCTCGCGGTCCTACGAGCGTTCGTGGATCCGCGACGGCTCGATGACCGCCGCGGCGCTGCTGGAACTGGGCCACACCAAGGAGGTGGAGCGGTTCATCCGGTGGTACGCGCCGTACCAGTTCGCCGACGGCAAGGTGCCGTGCGTGGTGGACTGGCGCGGGCCCGACCCGGTGCCCGAGCATGACAGCCACGGCCAGCTGATCTTCGCCATCGCCAACTACCACCGCTTCACGGGCGACCGCGCCACCGCCGAGAGCCTGTTCACCCATGTGGAGCGGGCGGTCGCGTACATCGAGTCCTTGCGGGCCCAGCGGATGACCGAGCGGTACACCGGCGACGGGCTGAGCACGCCCGAGCCGGGCAAGCCGCCGGTGCCGCTGCGGGCGTTCTTCGGGCTGGTGCCCGAGTCGATCAGCCACGAGGGCTACTCGGCCAAGCCCATGCACAGCTATTGGGACACGCTGTTCATCCTGCGTGGGCTCAAGGATGCGGTGGAACTGGCCCAGGCGCTGGGCCGCACCGAGCAGGCGGCCAAGTGGGCGACGCTGCGTGACGAGTTTCGCACCACGCTGTACGAGTCCATGCGGCTGACGATGAAGGCCCACGGGATCGACTACCTGCCCGGCTGCGTTGAACTGGGGGACTTTGACGCCACCAGCACCACCATCGCGCTCTCGCCGGTGTCCGAACTGGGCTTCATGCCGCCGGACATTCGGGCTGCCTTGGAGCGGACCTTCGAGCGGTACTGGTCGTTCTTCCAGCAGCGGCGTGACGACCCCGCGTACCGGTGGGTGGACTACACGCCGTACGAGGTTCGGCAGATCGGGACGTTCGTGCTGCTGGGCCAGAAGGAGCGGGCCCATGCCCTGCTGGACTGGTTCTACGCCGACCAGCACCCGGCCGGCTGGCGACACTGGGCGGAGATCGTCCACCGCGACCGCTCCCGCCCGGCGTGGATCGGCGATATGCCCCACACCTGGGTGGGGTCGGACTTGCTCAACGCGGCCCGCAACATGTTCCTGTGGGAGAACGAGGCCAACGGCTCGCTGGACCTGTTCCGGGGCGTGCGGGCGGAGTGGGTGGCCGACGGCCAGAGCCTCGCGTTCGGCCCGCTGGCCACCGCGCACGGGCCGGTCACCGCTTCGCTGACCGGGCAGTCCGGGAACCGGGTGACCATCCGCCTGTCGGGCGGGGTGAACCTGGGCAGTCTGCCCAAGGGTGTGGTCGTGCACTCCCCGCTCTGGCCCGAGAGGGGGGCGATCACGGCCGCTACGCTCAACGGCTCGCCGGTCGTCCTCTCAACCGGGAGCGCCGCGGTGACGGTGACGTCGCTCCCCGCCGAGCTCGTCCTCGTTCATCAGTCCTCCACCCCGCCCGCCGGCCCGGCCAAGTGACCGGATCACCGTCCGAGGCACCGCCGCTTCGCACCGGACCCCTCCATGGCGCGAGTTGAACTCAAAGACGTCGTCAAGACCTACCCCGGCAAGGTGACCGCCGTTCACAGCTTCACGCTGGACATCGCCGACGGCGAGTTCGTGGTATTCGTCGGCCCGTCCGGATGCGGCAAATCGACCACGCTGCGGATGATCGCCGGGCTTGAGGAGATCACCGGCGGCACCATCAGCATCGACGGCCGGGTCGTCAATGACGTGCACCCGAAGGACCGGGACATCGCCATGGTGTTCCAGAACTACGCCCTGTACCCGCACATGACCGTGCGTGAGAACATGGCGCTGGCCCTCAAGCTCCGCAAGGTGCCCAAGGAGGAGATCGCGCGGCGTGTCGGCGAGGCCGCCCGCATGCTCGGGCTTGAGCCGTATCTGGACCGCAAGCCCAAGGCCCTCTCCGGCGGCCAGCGGCAGCGCGTGGCCGTGGGCCGGGCGATTGTCCGCGAGCCCAAGGCCTTCCTGTTTGACGAGCCGCTCTCGAACCTGGACGCCAAGCTGCGGATCACCACCCGCGCCGAGCTCAAGGCCCTGCACGCCCGCCTGAAGACCACGACCGTGTACGTGACGCACGACCAGGAAGAGGCCATGACGCTCGGCGACCGCATCGTGGTGATGAGCGCCGGCCGCATTCAGCAGGTGGCCCCGCCGCTGGTGGTCTACCGCCGCCCGGTGAACCGCTTTGTGGCCGCGTTCGTCGGTACGCCTCCGATGAACTTCATCCCCGGCTCGCTGGCCCGCGAGGGCGGAAGCGTGATGTTCACCGAGAACGGCCCGGGCGGGGCCCGCCTGCGTTTGCCGGGTGAGATGTCCGCCAAGCTGGCCTCGGTCTCCGGAGCGGTGACGCTGGGGCTGCGTCCGCAGGCCCTGCACGCCGCCCCCGCGCCCGGGCGTGAGCCGATCAGCGTGAGCGTGAGCGTGACCGAGCCGCTGGGCGACGCCGTCGACTGCACGTGCACCACAGCGGCCGGCACGCGGCTGGTGGCGCGCGTGGACGCAATGGCCGATGTTCACCCCGGACGCAACGCGACGCTGCACGCCGACCTGGCGCATGCCCACGTGTTCGCCGAGGGCGAGTTCGGTGCGAATCTGACGCTGTGATTGTTCGACTCGCGCGGGGGGATCCACTTCGGGCGGGCGGGTTATGAACCCGGGAGGCAGGTTCCAGCAAGGGGCGCAGATGCACACCGAAAGCGGTCGGTCAAAGCACTCGGACCACCTCTCAGGGCACAACCCGGAGCAGGTCTCAGCGGAGTTGGCCGAACTAAGGGCGCTCCGAGCGGAGATGGGCCGGGTGCGTGATGTTGCCCGGTTCCAGTGGTTAACACATGTGGTGCTGCCAGCCGGCTTCTTCGTGTGCGTTGGCACCGTGTGGTTGATCCGCGGGGGATATTGGTACGTGCCTGCACTTGCGCTGCTGCTTTGGGCGCTCGCCGCAGCCCTCACCAGCCACGGCCGCACCTTGGGACGATGGACCCGCAAGGTGTTGGGTCTGGGCTCTCGCGGCCGTTCGGATCAGCGACGCTGACACTCGGTCGTCCCGGGTGCCAAGCGACAAGGGGCCCGCTTGTCCTGCGGGGATGGGATATCAGTGCCCGCCGCTCTTCTCGCCCGCTTTGGCGCCCTTGGCGGCCTTGGCCGCCGCTTCGTCGGCCGCTTTCTGGGCCTGCTCGCGCAGCTTGATCGACTCGGGGTGCTCGCTCATGCCGTGCAGTGTCGGCTGCGGCCCCAGCGGAATACCCGGATCGGGCGGACCTTTGAGCAGAACATACGCCCACGCCACCCCGGCGTTGAACAGCGTGATCAGCGCGACCCAGCCCAGCGTCTGGTGGGTGGCCGGCGACAGGCCGCCCAGTCCGGCCGCCAGCGGTCTGAGCAGCGGGGCGAAGGCCCTGCCCAGAAGCCGCACCACCGTCTCGCGCAGCCGCGTCAGCAGGGACGGACCCGTGTGCGGCGGGGGCTCGGCGGCTGGCCCCGCAGCGGGCGGCGTCGCAATCCTCTCCGGAGCGGGGGCAGCGGGCGAAGGTGCGGCCGGAAACGGGGCAGGCGTGGGCACCGCCGCCTGCGGCGCTGGAGGCACCGACTCGGCCGCGATGACCGGTGCGGCGGCTGTGACCGCCGGCGGGGCAGGGACCGCTGCGGCTGCCCCGGCGACAACCTGCGGAGCGGCGGGGGCCTCTGCGAGCACGGCCGCCGCGTCTTCGAAGTCGTTGGCGGCGTCGGCCTCGGCCAGAGCTTTGTCGGCCCCGCTGGCGATCTTCGCGTCAAGAGCTTCGGCGCTGGCCCGCACGGCCGGCGGTTCTGTCGGCTTCGGCTGGTCGCTCGCTGGTGCTGCGGAGGCTGAAGGGGCGGGTTCGGCGGGGGTGGTTGGGGGTGCGGCCTCCGGCGTTGCGGCTTGGGCGTCGGCCGGCGGCTCAGCGGCCGCTTGTGCGGCCGGTCCGCTCCCGGGGTCGGCGGCCGCCTCGGTGGTCGGCGGCGTTTCCGGAGCGGCAGCGCCGCTGTCGGTAACCGCGCCGCCGGTGGTCATGGCCTTCTCGATCTGCTGCTCCAGCGACAGCACCTGGTCGCCCTCGGCGTTGGTCAGCGTGGTCGTGACAGCCTCGGTCGCGGCATCCAACTGGACCAGCAACGCGTCAACCTGCTGATCGAGCTCCGTCGCTGATTCCAGCGTGGAGGCGCCCGCACCCGGAGGGGCGGTGTCGGCTCGGCTGGCAGTTTGGGCGGGAGCGTCCGGCATGGTGCGATCGGGGTTGGCGGGATCGGGCGGCAGTGGGCTGGGTCAATCGGTGGAGGGGCTGGGGGCGCACCGCGTGCGCCGCTTGGCATTGGCCAGCATACCACATCGTCCCAACATGTGGGCGACTCAAGCCCCCGCCTGCCCCGGCTGCCCGTCCCGGCGGATCCCTGTTGATCTGGGGGATGGGAAGTGGATGTGAAGATGGGCAAGCGCGAAAACTGCGCGGAGCGACCCCCAATGGCAAAGCACCGTTTGTGGCTGGACTCGATTCCGGGAGGGCTTCGTCCGGGTCAGACCATGCTGATCGAGGGCGAGGAGGCCTGGCACGCCGTGTCGGTCAAGCGGGTGGTCCCCGGCGAGGAGGTGGAACTGCTCGACGGCCAGGGGCACCGGGCAACGGCGCAGGTGCAGGCGGTGGAGGGCAAGAAGGGCCGGGCTCGGCTGGTCGCATTGGTGGGCCAAGTGGAAGCGCTGGCCGAGCCTGCGCCCCGGCTGACGGTGCTGACCGCCGTGCCCAAGGGCGGCCGGGTGGACGACATGATCGATCAACTCTCGCAGGCGGGGGCGGCGGCGTGGGGGCCGCTGCACGCGACGCGCAGCGTGGTGGACCCGCGCCCGGCCAAGCTGGACCGGCTGGAACGCATCGCGATTGAAGCGGCCAAGCAGTGCGGGCGGGGGCGGGCCTTGGCGGTGCTGCCACCGTGCACGCTGGCCGACGCCCTGCGGCCCGAACCGGGCGTGAGCGTGCTGGTGGCCGACGGTTCCGGGGTGGCGGTGGGTGATCTGTCGGCCGGCGGCAGCGGCCTGCGGCTGCTGGTGGGCCCCGAGGGCGGATGGACGGATGAGGAACTCGGCCAGGCCAGGGCGGCGGGCGCCGGCGTGGTGCGGTTCGGCCCGCACATCATGCGGATCGAGACCGCAGCGGTGGTGGCGGCGGGCGTGCTGATGTCGCGCAGCGCGTGAGTGGCGAGGCAGCGGTGTCGGTGGTGGCCCGCTCAGATGAAGACGCTGGCGACAGCTCCGGTGGTCCAGCAGGCCAGCGCCCCGGCCAGCATGGCACGCGGGGCGAGCGCCGCCAGCTCGGCCCGGCGTTCGGGGGCCAGCGCCGAGAGCCCGCCGATCTGAATGCCGATGCTGGCGACGTTGGCGAACCCGCACAACGCGTAGGTGGCGATCTGGGCGGTCCGGGCGTCCACCTTGCTCTCGGCGGTCAGCCGTGCCAGGTCGGCATACGCGACAAACTCGGTGGCGATCACCTGCTGGCCGAGCAGCGAGCCGAAGGCCCGGCAGTCCGTCCACGCCACGCCCATCAGCCAGGCCACCGGCGTGAGCAGCCAGCCCAGCAGCGACTGCAGCGTGAGGGCGTCCAGCCCCATCTGCCCGCGGATCTGCCGCACCAGGTCAATTTGATCCAGCGCGGTCAGCGGCCAGTTCACCAGCGCCAGCAGGGCGACGAACGCGACCAGCATGGCGGCAACGTTCAGGGCCAGCCGCAGGCCGTCGCTGGCGCCGGCGGCCGCCGCGTCGACGACGTTGGCGGTGGCGCGGTCATTGGCGAGCAGCGCGTTGACCGACTCGGGAGCCGGAGCCTCGGTCTCGGGCAGCATGAGCTTGGCGAACATGATGCCCGCCGGCGCGCTCATCACCGAGGCGGTCAGCAGGTGCTTGGCGAACAACTCGGCCCCCTGCTCGGGCGGCACGCCCAGGGCCTGGGCGTACGCGTTGCCCAGCATGCCCACGTACGCGGCCAGCACCGATCCGGCGATGGTGGCAAAGCCTCCGGTCATCACCGCCATCAGTTGCGAGCGGGTCATCTTGGCGATGTACGGTCGGATGGTCAGCGGGGCCTCGGTCTGCCCGAAGAAGATGTTGGCGCTGGCGCACAGCGCCTCGGCCCCGGTGATGCCCAGCGAGCGACGCAGCACCCAGGCGATGGCGGCGACGATCCGCTGCATCACGCCCAGGTGATACAGCACCGCCATCAGCGAGGCGAAGAAGATGATCACCGGCAGCACCTTGAAGGCGAAGACAAAGCCCCACGGCTGCGAGGCGTCGGCCGCCTTGCCGAACAGAAAGCTCGCCCCGGCGTCGGCGAAGGAGATCACGCGGGCGGTCGCCGCCGCGATGGCGTCCACCACCGCGACCACCGGCGCGAACTTGAGCACCAGGAACGCCAGGGCCACCTGCAGGGCCAGCGCCACGCCGATCAGCCGCCAGTTCACCGCCCGCTTCGCCGAACACAGCGCAAAGCCGACACCGATCAGCACCACGACACCGAGCAGCCCTTGAGCGGAGGTCATGCCCCTAGCGTACTGCCCATGGCCGGCGTCGCGGACAACCCTGACGATTGCGCGGGCCCCGGCGCTGCCGGGCGGCCCTACCGCGCACCCATGGCGAGGGCCCCCGACGTGCTCGTAGCACGTGCCGCGGTTGTCGCCGGACCGGAGCGTCCGGCGGTCATCGGCCTGTGCGGGCCGGTGGGCTCGGGCAAGTCGCACCTGGCGGGGCTGCTGGCGCAGCGGTTCTCCGCGGTGCGGCTGTCCACCGATGACTATCTGCCGGACTATCACGCGACGCCCGAGCACCTTCGCGACGAGCCCGACCGGGCCGACCTGCCCCGCCTGCTGGCCAACCTGACGGATCTTCGCCAGGGTCGCCCCACGGTGGCGCCGGTGTGGTGCTTCCACGCCCACGCCCGCGTGGGCGAGCGGGCCGTCCAGCCGCCCCCGCCCGAGGCCGCGCCGCGGCTGGTCGTGGTGGAGGGCATCCACGCGCTGCACGCCTCGCTGCGGGGGGTGCTGGACGTCAAGGTGGTGCTGACCGCCCCGGCGTCGGTGCGCTGGGCCCGCTGGGAGCACCTGGAGGCGACCGGTCAGCGCGGGTGGGGGGTGGCGGTGGCCCACGCCTTCTTCCACGCGGTTGCCGAGCCGGTCTTCTCGCGCCATGCCCACGGGCCGGGCGGGTATCTGGCGGTTGCCGACGTTGTGGTTGACAACAGCGATTTCGTCCCGCCGCCATCGGGTGTGTCCCAGGGGTGAACAAAGCCCGTCCGAAAACTCAAGAGTGCACAGGGAAACGGCCTGCCGACGGGCGAAAGATGCCGCTGCGTTTGTCCGTCGGCACAGGAGCATTGGGATGTCCACCGTCACGTCGAAGCTTGCCCTCCACGGGGGCACCCCCGTCAGCACCAAGAAGGTTCCGTTCATGGCCACCGGCCTGTCCGAGGCCGATATCGAGGCGGTCAACCGCGTGTTGCGTTCGGGCATGCTCCGGGCCGCCACCAAGTGCGCCGAACTGGAGACCCGCTTCGCCGAGATCAGCCACGCCAAGCATGCCATGACCTGCGCCAACGGCACCTGCGCCCTGCAGTTGGCCTACGAGCCGCTGTTCCAGCCCGGCGATGACGTGCTGGTGCCGGCGTGGAGCTACATCGCCACCGCCGCCATGCTGTCCGCCCGCGGCTGTCGCCCGGTATTCGTCGACTGCCTGCCCGACACGTTGCAGATCGACATGGCCGACGCCGCCCGGCGGATGACCCCCCGCACACGGGGTATTGCCGCGACCCATATGTACGGCTGCCCGGTTGACATTGACGGCGTGCAGGCGCTGGCGTCCAAGCACGGCCTGAAGGTGGTGTACGACTGCGCCCAGTCGCACCTGTCCACCTACAAGGGCCAGGGTGTGGGCGCCTTCGGCGATGTGGTGACCTATTCGTTCTACGCGACCAAGAACCTGGGCACCGGCGAGGGCGGGCTGGTCACCTGCAACGACGACAATCTCGCCCGCCAGATCAAGCTGCTCCGCAGCCATGGTGAGACCGACAAGTACCTCCACGAGCAGGTCGGGTACAACTACCGGATGAATGACATGGCCGGGGCCATCGGGTGCAGCAAGCTTGACCGCCTGCCCGCCGAGACCGCCGCCCGCCAGGCCGCCGCCAAGCGCTACGACGCGCTGCTGGCCAAGCCCGAGTTCGCCGGCGTGCTGACCCCGCTCACCGTCACCCCGGGCGCTGTCGCCGTCTACCACCTGTACACCGTCAAGCTCGACCTTTCGGCCGTCACCTGCACGCGTGACGAACTGGCCAAGATGCTCGACGCCGAGGGCTTGCCCACCGCGGTGCACTACCCCCGCAGCCTGCCCCAGCAGCCGGCCTTCGCCAAACACCTCCCCGGGCAGGGCCCCTGGCCGGTGGCCGACTCCATGGGCCAGCGGGTGATGAGCCTGCCCATGCACCACCTGCTGGGCGACGAGCACTTCCGCGTCATCGAGGAAGCCCTGGCCAAGGTGCTGGCGGCTGTCCGCAAGTAAGTTCAGGTCCGCCGGCAAGCAACGTGGCAGTCGGTTGCGATGTGCGCTGCGGCGGGCTTACCGCCCGCTCTGCTGCATCCACGCCCACTGCGCCGCCAGCCCGTCATCAAAGCTGACCTTCGGGTCGTAGCCCAGTTCGGCGCGGCTTCGCGTCAGGTCCGCCCAGGTCCGCTCCACATCGCCCTGTCGGGGCGGCTGGCGGTCCAGCACCGGCTCACGCCCCACCGCCCGGCCGATGGCGGCAATCATTTCGTCCAGCCGCACGGGGTGGTCGTGCCCCAGGTTCCAGATGCGGTAGCCGTGCCGGTCGATCCGCTCCAGCGCCGCCAGAATGCCCGAGACCGTGTCGCCCACGAAGGTGTAATCGCGGCTGGTGGCCATGTCGCCGAACACCGGGATCGGCTGACCCGCGGCGATCTTGCGCATGAACAGGTTGATGGCCAGGTCAGGCCGCTGACGCGGGCCGAAGACCGTGAAAAAGCGCAGCATGGCCACCGGCGTGCCGTGCAGTGCGTGGTGCGTGTAGGCGATCAGTTCGCAGGCCCGCTTGGTCGCGGCATACGGGCTGATCGGGCGTGAGACGTCAAGTTCTTCATGGAACGGCGCCGTCGGGCAGTTGCCGTACACGCTGCTGGAGGAGGCGATGACCATCCGCGCCAGCCCGTGCCGCCGGGCTGCCTCGAGCGCCACCGCCGTGCCCACCACGTTCACGTGCGCCCAGGTCACCGGGTCGTCGATGCTCGGCCGCACGCCGGCCCGCGCCGCCAGATGGATCGCCGAGACGCTGCCATCGGTGTTGCTCTGCCGGGCCGCCGCCGCGGCGCGGTCCCACGTGCCGGGCTCGGCCAGATCGCCCTCGATGAGCACAAAGCGCGAGCCGGTGCGTTTGGCCGTCGCTTCCACGGCCGCCAGGTTGGCCCGCTTGAGCGCCGCCGGGTAGAACGGGTCGAAGTTGTCGATGCCCACCACCGCCGTGCCCCGCGTCAGCAGCGCCTCGGCGGTGTGCGAGCCGATGAACCCCGCCGCCCCGGTCAGCAGCACTGCACCCTTCATTTCGACGCTCCCGCGCCCATCGCCTTGATCGCTTCCACCGCCGAGGCGATGTGGCCCGAGACGTTCAACTGCGAGTTGAAGATGCTCCGCACCACCCCCGCCGGGTCGATCACGTAGGTCACGCGGCCGGGCACCAGCCCGAACAGGCTGCGGGGCACGCCGAACAGGCGGCGGATTTCTCCCGAGCCGTCCGAGAGCATGACAAACGGGAGCCGGTGCTTGTCGGCGAAGCCGCGGTGGGTGTCATCGGAGTCTGATGACACGGCGACCACCTCGGCGCCGACGGCCTGGAAGTCCTGATAGATGTCGCGGAAGGCGCACGCCTGCGCGGTGCACGCGGGGGTGTTGTCCTTGGGGTAGAAGTACACCACCACCGGCCGCCCCCGCAGCGACGAGAGGCGAAACGGGCGGCCGTTTGAATCGGTCGCCGAGAAGTCCGGGGCCACAGAACCGACAGCAGCAGGGGGCATGGTCTGGCAGTGTAATCGCCCGCTGCCGCCGGTGCGACTGGCCCCGACCAGCTCCGACCGTCCCCGACCGGCCCCGACCAGCCGCCACCGGCCCCGCCCGGCCAAAACGCACGACGCCGGGGCCCGCCCCGCCCGCCAACTGCTGGCAGACCGGACAGACCCCGGCGCGTGGATTCAATCGGTGGATCGGCCGAGGAGCGCGGGCTCAGCGCCGACGGCGGCGGGCGGCGAACAAACCCGCCAGCCCGAGCACGCCAACCGCGCCGGGGGTCGGCACGATGTTGGCTTCGACGTACTCAATCGCCTCGTCGTGCTCGGCCTCGCTCAAGCCGTTGTTGAACACCAGCCAGATCGGCTCGCTGCGAGAACCGGAAACATTGTCCAGTTCAAGGTCCACTGACAGCAGGTAGATGCCCGCGCCGGGGGACGTCAGGCCCGGGGCCGGGTCAAGAAAGAAGTCCCAGTGCTCGTCAAAGCCGCCGGTGGGTCCGAGCGGGATCGAGAAGCCGCCGACGGTCGAACCGTCCAGCGGGCTCAGCCGCGAGGCGGCCCCGCCGAAGAACTCGATACGCAGCCGTTCGCCGGGCGTCGCAGCGCTGAAGGTGCCCGCCGTCGGATCCCACGCCCGCAGGTTGCCCAGAATGCGGAAGTTCAGGCTGCTGGAGGCGGGGATGGTGTTCGCGCCGCCGGCGGAGAGCGACGAGCCGTAGAAGCCCGGTTCGTCGGTGTAGATCTCCCCGCCGGAGAGCGTGAAATCGGCCCCGAAGACGCGTTCGCCGAGGCTGACAAACTCCAGCGGCGGCGTGCCGGCTTCCTCCACCTTGCCGGTCGCCAGTCGGCCGTTCACCAGCGCCAGGCCGATGTCGCCGATGTGGGCCGAGGCCCATCCGGCCAGACCGCTCAGGGCCATCGCCGCCGCCATACCACGCACCATGTGCAATCGCATACAGATCTCTCCTGTCTCCCCTTCAAGAGGGGCACACACTCACCCGTCCCCTTGCCAACTCATCGACCAACGTCCCGGCGGTTACGGACAGCCGGAAGCAAACGCCGCGATGAACGCGTTGAAGTCATCCCCCGTCACCAGCCCGTCCGGTTGCGACGGCGGCCCGCCGATGCCCGTGACATCAGCCAGCGGTTCGCCGGCCGCGAAGGCGGCGATATAGGCGTTGAAGTCGTCACCGGTCACCAGGCCGTCGGGTTGGGCCGGCGGCCCGCCGATGCCGGTCACATCCGCCAGGCAGCAGACAAACACGCCCCGCACGCCCGCGTTCTGCGCCTGCCAGTTGAAGGCCGCGTCCAGTTCGGCCTCGGGCCGGAGTTGGTTGATCACCAGCCAGATCGGCTCGCTGGGCGCGATACCCGGAGCGTCGCACCACATGCGAAGCGTCAGCAGGTACACGCCCGCCTCAGCGGGGATTGCCGGCGGGGCGGCCTGGCTGAACAGCGAGAAGTTGAAGTGGTGGTGGTACGCCCCGTCGGAACCGACCGTGAAGCCGAAGCCGGTCACCACGCTCTGGTCGGCGGGCGTGAAGCGGGTGTTGGCGGCGCCGCCGAGGCGGATGCGCAGCCGGGGCGAGGCCGTCTGGCTGAAGTCGCTCCCGTTCCACACTTTCAGTGAGCCGAGAATGTCAAAGCCCACCCGCGCGCCGACCGGCAGCGAGCCGATGGGCGAGTCAAAGCCGGGATCGTTGATGGTGTCGAATGCCCCCAGGTTGGTCCGGAAGATCCGCTGATCAACCACCTCGCCGGTGCACGGGCTGACCGCCCCGGTCGTCACCCGGCCCGCGTTCACTGAGAGGATCACATCCGTCGGGTGCACCTGCGCCTGCGCAACAGCCCCCGCCAGCAGCGCCCATCCGGCCCCCGGTCCCATCGCCCACGCCGACTGCGTCGCCCTCATCGTGCCACCTCCGGATAAAAGCGGTTCTGTTCAGCGGTGCGGTACACCGCTTCAAACGGCTGCGTCGCCGCATGGCCGTCCAGATACGCGTAGTTTGCGACCCCCGTCCAATTCACGCCGCCCCCGTGCGCGTTCAGTTGCATCTCGCGGGAGGCGAGTGTCGGGGCCGAGCCCGGCGCGCCGTCGTCCCACGCTTCGGCGTGCACATGGTCCGACCGGGCGAATCCGCTGCCGTCGGCGCCGAAGGTCATCATCAGAAAGTGCACCGTCGCCGACGGGGCCGGCACCTTGGCAAAGGTGTCATACGCGTCCCGCGCCATCAGTTCGCGGGGCGGCTTCTTGTTCGGGGTCACGTAGTTGTTCAGCCCGTAGCTCGTCCACCGCGCCAGCGCCCCCGTCGGCGGGCTCTGCGGGTTGGCCAGATACAACTCGCGGTAGCGGTTGAACGACATCCCGCTGAACCGGCCCCCCTCCTCGGTGGACCAGAACGGGCTGGTGTCCGCGGGCGACCGCAGGATCAGCCCGCCGTCCGCGTAGGGCGCCAGCAGAATCGGCCAGGAGATTCGGGGATCTCCCAGCCCGCCGTGCGCCAACGCTGCCGCGACGAACCGCTCGCTGTTGGCGTCGGCATACAGCGTGTGGGCGGTCGCCAGTTGCCGCATCTGGGTAAGGCACTTGACGGTCCGGGCGGCCCGGCGGGCACCTGATAGCGAGGGCAGCAGGATGGCGACCAGCAACGCCACGATGGCGATGACCACGAGCAGCTCCACCAAGGTGAAACCGGCGGGTTTGTGGCGAAGCGGTGACGGAGCGGGGCGGGGTTCTTGCAACACGGTTGCACACTATTTGCAATCATGTGGCATCTGTCAAGGCTTCGAAATTCCGTCCGTTTCGCTGCATACAGATTCACTCTGTCGCGGTAGAATGTGACAGGGAGGTGTTCGGTAAGGTTTCGGGCAGGCTGTCGTCTTCAGTTTGCCCCCGCGTTCGGTCGTTCGGTTCTGTTGTGTCCGGCCTGTAGCCTTTGGCGCAGGAGCTGTATTTGAAGTCCAGCGAATACGCATCGCTCGAGGGGGTGACGCCGGGCGGTGGTGCGGGCGGACCGCTGAGCTCGATGCTCTCTGCTCTGGTGACGCCGGGCACGCTGGAAGATCAGATCGCCGCCGTGCTGCGGGCCATTGATGACCCGATCGCGGGCAAGCACTGCTCGGTGATGATCATCGAGAATGACCGCTTCCAGACGGTGGCGGCGCCCAGCCTGCCGCCGGCGTTTGGCGCCGCCGTTCGCGGACTGCCGGTTGACCCCTCGGCCGGCCCGTGCGGCGCCACCGCCTGTTCAACCGACGTGGTGGTGGTGCCGGATCTTCGGGTGCAGCCGCCCCGGCCGGAACTTCGCCCGCTGCTCGAATCCTGCGGCATCCGGGCGTGCTGGAGCGCGCCGATCCGGGACCGTCACGGCCGGATTCTGGGGGCGTTTGTTCAGTACTACACCGAGCCCCGCTCGCCCGATGTGCACGACCTTCATCTGCTGGAGGCCGCCGCCCGCACAGTGGGCATGATCGTGCAGCTGTGGCGTTCGGACAATGTGGCCCGTCATGCCGAGCAGCGGCTTCGCCGTCTGCTGGAGTCCACGCTCGAGGCGGTGTGGGTGGCCGATCCGCAGTGGCGGACGGTGCTGGTGAACGACCGGTTCTGTCAACTCGCCGGTCGGACGCGCGAGGAGTTGTGCGGCCCGCTGCATCAGGTCGGGTGTCAGGGCGTCCCGGACCTCCGCGCCCAGCTGGTTGAACGTCTTGGGCAAAGGGCCGTCGCCCGCACCCGGGCGGACGAAGTGCAGTTCACCCGACCGGACGGCACGGTGCTGTGGGCGCAGGTGATCGCAACGCCGGTGGACGACGCCAACGACGCCCCGGGCGGCACGCTGTTTGTCGTCGCCGATGTGACCGAGCGTCGTCGGGCCGAGCAGTTGCTGCGGCTCACCGGGCGCATGGCCCGCATCGGCGGATGGCGGCTGGCCGTTGATTCCTCGGCCGTCGCGTGGACCGACGAGACGTACGCCATCCACGAACTGCCGCCCGGCACGCCCATCGGGCTTGAGACGGCGGTGAGCTTCTACACCCCGGCCGATCGTGTCCGCATCAGTCAGGCCGTGCAGCACTGCGTAGCCACGGGCGAGAGTTGGTGCGGCGAGTACCAGATCGTGACGGCCAAGGGGCGGACGGTCTGGGTTGAATCGGTCGGGCAGGCCGAACGCGACGGTTCAGGACGGATCACCCACCTCAGCGGCACTTTCCGCGACATCACCGACCGACGCTCCGCGGAACTGGCCCTGCGCGAAAGCGAAGAGCACTACCGCACCATCGTTGAGTCCACCAGCGACGGCATCTGGATGGTCGACGCGGATTTCAAGACCGTCTTTGTCAACAGCAAGGCCGCCGCGATGGTGGGGGCCACCACCGAGACGATGATCGGCAGGCCAGTGATGGACTTTGTCAGCCCGACGGAACAGGCTCGTGCCGCCGAGTCCATGGAGCGGCGCCGGCAGGGGCTCAACGAGTCCATGGAATGGACCTTCCGCCACCCCGGCGGCCGGGACGTCCGAGTGCTGATTACCTCCAACCCGCTGGCGACGGCGGACGGCCGCTTCCGCGGCGCCGTCGCCATGCTGGCCGATGTGACGGCTCAGCGCGAAGCCGAGGAGCGGCTCCGGCAGTACACCCTCGCGCTGGAGCGCTCCAACCGTGAGTTGGAGCAGTTCGCCTATGTCGCCAGCCATGACCTGCAGGAGCCGCTCCGCATGGTCACCAGCTTTGCGCAGTTGCTCAGCCGCCGATTCGCCGGACGGCTGGATGTCGACGCCGACGAGTTCATCGGCTACATCGTCGAGGGCGCCACCCGCATGCAGCGGCTCATCGATGATCTGCTGGCGTTTTCCCGCGTCAACACCCGGGCGCAGAAGCCCCGCCGCGTGGATCTGAACACCGCTCTGGATCACGCGCTGGCCAATCTGCACGCCGCCGTCTCCCAGAGCGACGCCGAGATCATCCGCGGGCACATGCCGGTGGTGATCGCTGATCCGGCCCAGCTTCCTCAGATTCTTCAGAATCTCATCGGCAACGCCATCAAGTTTCGGGGCGAGGCTGCGCCCCGCATCCGCATCTGGGCCGAGCCCTGCACCGACCCGACCGGCGGCTGGACCATCAAGGTCGCCGACAACGGCATCGGCATCGAGCCCAGGCATCGCGACCGCGTCTTTCGCATGTTTCAGCGGCTGCACCCGCGAGAGAAGTATCCGGGCACGGGCGTGGGGCTGGCGATCTGCCAGCGCATCGTCGAGCATCACAACGGACGGATCTGGATCGAAGACGTCCCGGCCGTCGATCATGCAGCCCCATCGAGCGGCTGCGTCTTCTGTTTCACGCTGCCCGACCTGCCCGAGCACGCCGGCCTCTCCGGAGAGCCGACGCAGGTCGCCCAGACGGTTGTTGTCCATCACGCACCCGGGATACAAGAATTCGCCTCATGACTTCATCTGCGTCCAACCCCGCTTCGGCCCCCGCAAGCACCGATCCCAACCGCAACGCGCGGCTCACCGAGATTCTTCTGGTTGAGGACAACGAGGCCGATGTCCGCCTGACTCGCGAGGTGCTCTCTGAAGCCCGCCTGCTCAATCGGCTTCATGTCGCCCGTGACGGCGAACAGGCCATGGACTTCCTTCGCCGTCGTCCGCCCTTCGAGAACACCCCGCGTCCGGACCTGATCCTGCTGGACCTCAATCTGCCCCGCAAGGACGGTCGAGAGGTGCTCGACGAGATCAAGGCCGATCCGACGCTCCGCCGCATCCCCGTCGTGGTGCTCACCTCCTCGCGCAACGAGGGCGACGTGCTCCGCACCTACGGCAGCCACGCCAACTGCTACGTTGTCAAGCCGGTGGACCTGCACCAGTTCACCGAAGTTGTCCGCACGCTGGAGGACTTCTGGCTCCGCATCGTCGCCTTGCCGGCCATGGACCCGACACCGTGACCCTCGCTCATCCGTCCCCGTCACCGGCCGTTTCCGCTGACGCGGCTCAGCCGTCGCCCCGGCTGCTGCTGGTCGAGGACAATCCGGCGGACTTCCGGCTGATTGAACTGCATCTCCGCGAGCACCCCAGCACGCACGCGGCGGAACTGCTGGTTGTGCGGTCGCTGGCCGCCGCCCAGCGAGTCCTCGCTTCGCCCGAGTCCGCCGTTGACCTGGTGCTGCTCGACCTCTCCCTGCCTGATTCTGAAGGCCTTGAGACGCTCGAGGCCATCCGTGCCGCCGGCCCCCGCGTTCCCGTAGTTGTTCTCTCCGGGCGTGCTGACGAAGGCCTCGCCCTGGAGGCTGTCCGCCGCGGCGCTCAGGATTATCTGGTCAAGGGCCATGTGGGGGCCGATTCGCTGGCCCGGGCCATCCGCTACGCCATCGAACGCAACCGCATCGAGGTCGAACTGGCCGCCCAGCGAAAAACCGTCGAGCACATGTCCCGTCTTTCCGCCTTGGGCGAGATGGCCGCCACCTTCGCGCACGAGCTCAATCAGCCGCTTTCGGCCATCCTGCTCTCAGCCGAGGAGGCCCGCTCGCTGGTGGACCGCTTCTGCGGCATGGAGGCCGCCAAGCTCCGTGAGCCCCTGGCGGTGGTCTCCACGCAGGCTCGCCGGGCCGCCGAGATCATTCGCCGCATCCGCGGGTTCGCCGCCCGTTCACAGAGCGGCCCGACGCTGATTGACGTCGGTCAGTTGATCCAGGACTCCTGCGGGCTGATGCAGCCGGAACTCGCCCATCGCCGCGTCCGGCTGGCGGTTGACGCCCCGGTCGGGCTGGCCAGCGTTCAGGGCGATCCGCTCCAGCTTCGCCAGGTGCTGGTGAATCTGCTGATGAACGCCCTTGAGGCGATGGAGCGGACGCCCGCCGCCCAGCGCGAGGTGGCCGTGAGCGCCAAGGCCATGCCAACCGGGGTGGAGGTCGCGGTGCGCGACCACGGACACGGCGTCACCCCCGAAAATCTCGCGGGCATGATGGAGCCCTTCTTCACCACCAAGCGGGAGGGTCTGGGCCTCGGGCTGTCGATCAGCCGCTCGATCATCGAATCCCATTCCGGCCGTCTTTCCGCTGAAGCCAACTCCGACGGTGTCGGTATGACCTTCCGTTTCGTTCTACCTCGCACCCGCAGAGGCGCATTATGATCGCCCAGACCGTCTACATCGTTGACGATGATGAGGCCGTTCGGTCCAGTCTGGTCCGCATGGTCTCCGCCGCCGGCATGAACGCCGTCGCCATGTCCTCCGCCGAGGAGTTCATCGGCGTCTGCTCCGCACGCCCGGCCGGCTGCCTTGTGCTCGACGTGCGGATGCCCGGCATGAGCGGTCTTGAGCTGCAGACCTACCTGATCCGCGAGCGGATCACTCTCCCGGTGATCATGCTCTCGGGCCACGCCGATATCCCCATGGCCGTTGAGGCCACGCGCCGCGGCGCTATGGACTTTATCGAGAAGCCGCCGGAGCCTTCGGTCCTGCTGGACCGCATCCGCGAAGCGCTGCGGCTGGACCTTGAACGCCGCACCGCCGAGGACGATCGCGAGGTGGCCGCGGGCATCATCGCGACCCTGACCGGCTCGCAGCGGGTGCTGCTTTCCCGGCTGGTCCGCGGGCAGAGCGTCGAAAGCGTCGCCCGCGACCTTTCGATCACCGACACGCAGGCCCTGCGCGAGTGCGACATGCTCACCCGGCAGATCGGGCCCAACGGCTTTGCCGTGATCACCCGCGTGCTGGGCCGGGGTGAGGCCGTCGGCGGCCTGACCTGATCTGAGCGGAAGAGAACCGAACCGCTCGCCGGACCCGTCAGGTCAGCAGGCCCTGCCGCCGCAGCGAATCAACCACCAGCCCGGCGACGTCCGCGTCGCTCCGCACCAGCCGGTGGCTCATCCCCCGCGCCCGGCAGAACGCCTCCGCCTCGGCGACGTAGGCCGCCGCCACCTTGCGATACCGCTCCAGCAGGGCGCGGCTCACCGTCACCTCCGCCGTCCGCCCGCTCTCCGCGTCGGTAAGCCGCAGGTCGCCGATCACCGGGCTCGGCCCACCGGCGGCCCCGCCCGCTCCCCCAGCCTCGGCCGCTGGGTCCAGCTCCCCCGCCGAGAGGATCTGCAGCACGTGCACGTCCAGCCCGCCCGCCCGGCCCGCCGCGGCCCCCCCGCCGGCCGCTGCCAGCGCCCGCAGCCCAGCCTGATAGCCGTCGGGGCCG